>LWDU01040743.1_pt1 | contig 289107 bp, 287 predicted proteins | sample 727161 | NCBI WGS metagenome assembly LWDU01 (sample SAMN04566230, study PRJNA314399) | hydrothermal vent metagenome | isolation source: deep sea hydrothermal plume seawater | place: Mexico: Gulf of California, Guaymas Basin | collected 2004-07-11 | reverse complement strand
GCCCAAGGGTGGCGGGCCGAACAAGTTATCCGAATCAGAGAACTAGAAGACAGGTTCCTGGCGGCGATGCAGGATCAACCAGGAGGCTTCGAAGTTGTCGCATCTGGCGCCTATTTCGGGTGGGTTCGCCACCCACGTGCCGATCTGACGACCTCAGAGGTTGTCCGAAGACTTATCCTTGAACACGACGTACTTGTAATACCTGGCACTGCCTTTACCGCCGAGGACGATGCGATGGTACGAATGAGCTTCGCGAACCTCGAACCGGCAGAAATCGAAGAGCTAACGCGACGACTTGCTGAATTCGCTTAATTTTCGGATCTAGTGTCATGGCGTGGTCATTCCTGTCGATCCTCGGCCTCGGTCATCAAGAACAGTTGCTGACGTCCCAATCACTCGCGTCGATGACACCTGCTTAGAAGACTTCGCTGTCGCGCTTCAACAATCGACTATGAGGGCCGTAGACACAGAGACGGTTTACAACCCCGAAGCGTTCAGCGGTCCAAACAGTAATCCCGGAGCTCTCAGAGTTATCTCTGCCGCCACGCGAAACAAGGACGGCCTAGATCACGCCTGGGTTCTCGATGTACGCGAAATCGAACCTTTGTCTCTCGCCGCCGCATTAAGCGAAGTCAAAGCCGACGCATGGAACGCCGGCTTCGATGCCCGAGTACTGGATCGAGATCTCTTCGAACCTGCGCGACAAAACGGCAAATCTCTTGAGTCCATGACATGGTGGGACGCCCAACTCGCGGATGCCTTGTTACATCAAGGACGGACAGGGTTCGGGTTCTACCACGGCCTTGCCTGGGCTACTGAGTGGTACCTCGGACTACACGTCGAAGGTAAAGGAAGTACGCAGCTCTCATACACCGAAAGTGATCCCCTCACTGTCGAACAGGTGACCTATGCCGCAGCAGATGCGGTAGGTCCCGATTAGTTAAAGCTGGACTAGAAAAAGTCTGCCGACTCGAGCAGCACGCGCGTCCATTTCTGGACCACATGGAGCGGGTGGGACTTCCCTTTGATTGGATGGGCTGGGAACAAAGACTCACTGAGATGGATGAGCGGCGAGTACAAGTGTCTGGACGCTTAGCTGAACTCACTGGAGGCGGGCAGGGCACATTGTTCGGCGAGACATTAGAACCATCTTGGAATCCCGGAAGTGAACGTCAGGCAAAGGCAACGCTCAACGAATGGAGCACAGATAACGTCCTCGCATGGTCTTCCAACACCTTCGGCAAACCAAGGTTGCTGCTTCCCACGGATCCGCTCACCGCGACAGTTCTCTCTGACATCGGGGGAGATATCTGCCAAGCGCTTCTAGAGTTCCGGGAACTGACCAAAGTTCTTTCGACGTACGGAAATTCGATTCGTGAACACATCGACACCGAAGGTCGAATGCATCCGGAGTATTTGCAGGTCGTGGGGACTAACACCGGCAGATTGGCCAGCAGAAGACCGAACGCGCAGAACTTCTCTCCCAAAATGAAGCAGTACATACGACCTGTCGAAGCCGAACGAGTCTTCGTTTATTCGGACTTGAGTCAAGCCGAGTTAAGGTTCGCCACCCAAGTAGCGGGCGACCGCAACCTCCGCGACGCTTTCGAGGCTGGGGCTGATATCCACTGTGCGACCGCTGAGCGCATGTTTAACGTTGACATGGAGGCCTTAGCGGTATCCGATCCGGAGAGCCATACCGAATATCGCGACAAAGCTAAACGGATTAATTTCGGGATCGTTTACGGTCAACGAGGCGCTGGCTTGGCTCGAAGCCTCTCTCAAGCTGGAGTTGAAACGTCCACCGAGGAGGGCCACATACTCCTTAAACAGTATCTGTCCGCTTACCCACAAATAGCGTCTTGGGTCGCTAGCCGAGATCGATTTATTGAAGCTTTGGCTTCATCTCACGACGAGATCGATTGGCAACTCACTCTTCGATTGCACGAGATCTGGCCTCTTGTCCGTCGAGCCGTCCGCCAGCATCGCGACCAGCACCGCAACTGGCCAACCGCTGAAGATGTAGTTGCCCATCTGGGATCGCCCTGGGAGGTCGACGAAATTGCTTGGACACTTTCTTTTGAAGCACCGGTAGTGCTGACACGAAACACCGAAGCTTTTGGATTTCAGTCCTTTACCGAATCCGGCCGACGGCAGCAGTTCACTTTTCACACAGAAGGTGTTTTGGAACAGGCAGCTCGAACAATTGTTGAATCCAGCAAAGAGGGGCCGGAACGAGTTCGGCGACTGGTCGCCGAGGAACACGGCGTCAAGTTCAAAAACGATGACCAACTTTTGTCATCTACAGAAGCCACAAAATTGCTCGAAAATCGACCCTTGAGGCGAACAATTGTCGATCAGGTCAAGGAACACATGGGGTCAGAAGCAGTGGTTCTTTTATTGAATAAGTCTCTTGCGTCGCGCATATCGCAGATGGCGAACGCCTACAGAAATGCTCCTATCCAAGGTGGTGTGGCGGACGTAATGTTGGAGGCGTACGGACTTCTCTACGTGCGACTATCTCGTTTCGATAGCGCGGTCGGTGTGCAAACGGTTCATGACAGTGTCGTCATCGAATGCAATCGCAGTGATGCTCACGAAGTGGCGATAGTAGTGAAGGGCACAATGGAAGAAGCCATGCGAATCTGGTGTCCAGATATCCCCGCTAAGGCAGATACTGATGTCCGGTCGAGTCTCTCCGACCATGACGTTATTGAGAACATTCACTAGGTTGAGTCGCATGAAATTGGTGGACGTTGTAGGTGAGGAGCAGGTTGCGAGGTTCAAGGCCGACGGTGTCATTCACGTCGCTCAGGCAGTGGACGGGGCTCTGGTTGAAGAAATACTCCAATCAGTTGACGGTTTAATTGATTCTCCCGAGCGTTTCGGTGGCGATATGACACCCGATGACGCTCCTGGAATGTTTTTTCAGGACCGTTACTTGCATCCCATTCGTCCCGATTTTCGTCGCTTTGCCGAGAACTCCGGGCTTGCCGCTATGGCGGCGATAGCCACTAATTCAAAGAACATCCGCCTGTACTACGATCACGTATTCGTTAAAGATCCCGGCACGCAGGAACAATTCGTTTGGCATCAAGATCGACCCTATTGGGCGGTTGACGGTACCCAAATTTGTTCAACTTGGTTAGCTCTCACCAACGCGAATGCGCAGTCAAGCGCTCTTGAGTTTGTTCGCGGGTCCCATCTTTGGGATCGCACCTTTAGGCCCGAGTACCCAGGTTTAGAAGGCCGTTCTCCGAGAGAGGTCGAACGAGTCCTGTGGAAGGGCGTTGCCGAATACATTGAATCGTTCGAAGATGTATGTCCCGCCTTTGAGGAACATCCAGATCTCTATGATGTGGTTTCCTTCGATGTTCTTCCCGGCGATGTCCTGCTGTTCGATTTTCGGACGCTTCATCGAAGCGGCCCAAATGACGGAACCAATCGGCGCGCTGCCATTTCTTGGCGGTGGCTTGGCGATGATGCTGTCTGGGCTCCAAAAGCCGGGGCGGATCCGATCATCCGAGATGAGGACACGACTTTAGAGGAGGGGGACCTCATTACTGATGATCGAGTGTTTCCCCTCATCTACGGTCGTTGACGGGAATCGCGCGTGGTCACGGCGGGTCTAGCATCGCGGTATGACCATTGATGTTGCTGACCGTTTAGAACTTCATGAACTCCCTGGCCGCTACGGCGACGCCATTGACGACAGAAACTGGGATCGTCTACGTCAGATCTTCACTGACGATGCCATTTTCGATCTGACGGGTGTTGGATCTCGTCGCCTCAGCGGCATCGAAGACATCGTTCATTTCATGAATGTTGAGGCACAGCACCCTAAAACTCACATGATGACCAACATCTACGTTGAGGACCTCGGCGAGATGATCACCATGAATTTTCGGATCGTGGCGTTGCTTGGCAAAGGGTTCGTTGGAACAGCCTCCTACTACGACCAGGTGGTTAAAACATCGGAAGGCTGGCGCGTGAAACATCGGGACTGCATGTTGCAGCGGCGCGACAAACGCGACGCACCATGCGATAACCCCGCTTAGGGGAGGCCAAACTTGGATTGGTCAATCGGCTCGGTATCGAATCACTTTTGCGTGAATTCGACAATCCGTCGACAAGCTTCGGCGAGTTGAACTTCGTCAATTCCATAAGAAATTCGGATCCATCCTCGCGCCGCCGCCCCGAACGCTCCAGCGTCCAACACTGACACTCCCGTCGATCGATACAAATTCCATGCGAAGACGTTCGCATCGTCGTTGTGAGCCCTCACATCAGCCATAAGGAACATGCCTGCTTCTGGGACGAGTGTGGGAAGGTTTCGAGCTTCGGCAAGGATTTCCAGCACGAGGTCACGTCGACGCCGATATGTCTCTCTCGCCCGCGCGACCTCCTCGGAACCCTCGCGTATAGCTACGTTTGCTGCCTCCATCACAAAACCCGGCAGGCCGTACAAGCTAAACAAAGTCATACGCCGAAGGTGGTCCATCAGTGCTGGAGGACCCACTGCCCAACCGCATCGCCAACCTGTCATCGCATATGACTTCGAAACGCTACTCACAGTGACCGTCCGTTCGAGCATTCCAGACAGCCCTGCCATCGATTGGTAAACGCCATCAAAGACCAAGTCGCCGTATACCTCGTCAACCAGTACCCATAAGTCGTTGCGGATTGCGATGTCGGCTATCGCATTTAGCTCGTCACTGTTAAGTGTGACTCCAGTGGGATTTGAAGGATTAGTGAACACAATCCCGCGAGTCGCTGAAGTAATTGACGCTCTAAGTTGATCAATGTCAGGCCTAAAACCTGAATGCGCAGGTTGCTGAACACGAACTTGAGTCGCTCCGGTCGACGCGATACAGGCTTCGTATGTGACATAGGCCGGATCTAAGACAACAACCTCGTCTCCCTGGCCAAACAAACATCGACAGGTCGAATAAAAAGCGTTCTGTGTGCCTGCCAGAACCGTGACTCGTTCGGGCCCAATTTCAACCCCAGAAGTAAGAGAAATTTTTTTAGCGATTGCGGATCGCAGAGATGCCCGTCCTTCCAGCTCTGTGTAGTGAGTGTCTCCTGAGCGCAACGCTTCGACCGCCGCATCAACGACGAAAGCGGGTGTCTCAAAATCAGGATCACCGATGCTGAGAATGATGACGTCCTCGCCTCGCGCTTGCGCCGCGCGAGACTCAGTCAAAATTGCCCAAGCTTCAGCTCCTTCTCCGCCTAACAAGCCAACAAACGGAGCGAACTTCATGACCGAAGAGTAGCGGTCACTCCGAGCCCACCATCAATATTTCGCTACTCTTTAGATGTTGCTGTCCTGTTGTGTCTCTAAGGAAAATACGATGAGCGAATCGACTAAACGTCCACCAGTAAAAGACTGGCATTCAGATCTCGATCATTTTGATCCTGATTTTATTGCGGATCCCTATCCGATCTATGAGGAGCTCCGAGGAAAATGCCCAGTCGCCCACAGCGATCGCTACGGGGGAATGACCTGGTTGACACGAGCGGCCGACGTAGCCGCAGCAGCTAATGCCACTGAGACCTTTAGTAGCCGCAGAACCGTAATAAGCGAGGTACCTACTGATCGTCATGGATTAGTCCTCCCCCCGATCAACATTGACCCTCCTCACCACACTGAGCGTCGCCGCTTGCTGTTGCCCTTCTTCACCCCTACAGCCACTGCCGACTGGGAACCTACGATTCGACAAATCTGCAGCGGTTTACTTGATGGTCTCGACGGGCGAACGGCGTTTGACGCGGCATCGGAATACGCGCAGGAGATTCCGGGTGACGTCACGGCTCGAATGCTCGGAGTACCACTTGAAGACACCCCTCAATTTCGTCGGTGGCTGCACGACCTGTTGGAACTCGGACCTACCAACCCAACCCTGGCGCGCGAGACAACTACAAGAATGATGGACTACATGCTGGGGCTCATCTCCGATCGTCGTCGTGTCGGCGGGGACGGCGATCTGGTTCAGTACCTTCTCGAGCAGACGGTGGACGGCGAGGAGCTCAGCGACGATGAAATGGCAAGGACGCTATTCCTTTTGCTAATTGCTGGAATCGACACGACGTGGTCTGCTCTGGGATTTTGTCTTCTTCATTTGGCGACACACCCACAAGATCGGCATCGTCTGGCTAGCGACCCATCGCTTCTCCCCACTGCGGTGGAGGAATTTCTTCGGGCATATTCCCCGGTGTTCATTGCGCGCGTAGCCGAACACGACACTGACATAGATGGATGTCCTGTCGTCGCTGGAGATTGGACTGTTCTCGCATTCCCTTCCGCGAACCGAGACCCAGAGCTTTTCGAACGACCGAACGAGGTTCTAATTGACCGCGAGGAGAACCGTCATTCCGCATTCGGTCTTGGGGTTCACCGGTGTCTGGGGTCAAATTTGGCACGGCTAGAAATGCAGATAGCCATAGAGATGTGGATGGAGCGCTTCCCGAACTTTGAGCTAACTGACGTGACAGCAGTTACATATAGCGGCGGTCATGTACGAGGTCCACGTGCAGTGCCAATCCGGATCCTCAGTTAAAACCATTTAGTGTCTCAGTCAGGGCAACTGTCCGGCGTGGGCGAGGGCAAGTCGAACAATGCGATCTTGTCCTCCTGTCATTTCAGCCGAAACCGCTGAGCCAGCTGCTTCTTCGCTGGAGATCCATACAAACTCCAGGGCTTCTTGACTCGGGTGGCATTCTCCTTCGACGGGGACAAGGTACGCAAGGCTCACAGCATGTTGACGGGGATCGTGATACCCCGTGCGGGCGCGGTCTGGCATGTATTCAACCACGGTGAAGGGCGCAGGCGCTGCTGGAACTCTGGCAAAAGCCGACGGACCCAGATCCTTGTCTAAATGACGCTGCAGAGCTTCACGGACCGTTTCTCCCCACAAAACACGTCCGCTGACAATCGCACGGGAAATAGTTGCGTCAGCCATCGCGCGCAGCAATAGACCCACGTGGGTGACTCGGCCTACTTCATCGAGCCGGACTGGAACCGCTTCGACATAGACCATTGGCACTCGCCCTCGAACAATTTCAAGTTCATGCTCGTCAAGCCAAGCTTCGTCGACAGCAGTGCCTAGTTCATGTTTTCCGAAGCCAGCGGCTTCCGACACGTCATCCACCTTTTTAGAGTGTGCCAGTACAGCCTCTGCACAGCGGTGATCATCCCGGGTCTCAGGATCGCACTCTGCCCTAACAATCAGTCTTTTGATAGCAGAACAATTTGGCAATTCCTCAACCAGCCATCGAAACTGGGACGCGAATTAGAACGGTCGCTCACCGACAAGGGTCACGCGTTCCATTCGGCGATTTTGTCCACCATGATCTGGCACCGCGTAGTGCTGAGTGATGCGATTATCCCACTGAGCCAAGCTTCCAGGTCGCCAGCGAAAGCGAACCTGGAGCTCTGGCAGAGAAGCCTGTTCATAGAGGCGACGGCGTAGCGGCCGGCTTTCCTCGGGGGTCATTCCGTCAATCGTGAGGGTGAAAACACGATTGACAAACAGTCCTTTCTTGCCTGTGACGGGGTGGGTGCGCACTATCGGATGCTTTTGGTCAGGGAACTCTTCCAGAGCCTTTGATCGCTGTTCATCCGTCATCACTCCCCCAAAGGCCTTCACGTAAGAATGGACGGCATAGCGTCCTCGAATTTGTTCTTTCGTGTCGTCTGGTAACCATTCGTACGCCATTTCCATATTCGCCCACACAGTGTCACCGCCCCATTCGGGCAGGATTCGGCCAAGTAACACGGACCCGTTTGGCGGACACTCCCTGAATGTCACGTCGCTATGCCAGCTTTGTGCTGCCTGGAATTTTTCTGGTGTTGACTCAAGTACCAAGATTTCTGGGTGCCCGTCTGCTTGGGGGCTGAAGGGGTGAACCTCAAGTTCACCAAAGGCCCTGCCGTAGGCAACGTGTTGAGCGCGATCGAGTTCCTGGTCGCGGAAAAAGAGCACCTTGTGCTCCATCCAAGCGTCATGCAGTTCCGCGATTATCTCATCATCGAAGTCGCGGAGATCTATCTGTTCAACCTCTGCTCCAATCGACCCGGTCACTGGCGTGACCGAAATTCGGTTGTAATAGGCAACTCCGGTTGCAGTGACCTGCATGTTCCCCCCTTATGGCGCAATCAACCGTCCCTAGAGTATCCATATAATTTTGGTACCGGGTTAAGCCGAGACAAGCGACCTGACAATCATCTCTGAACGATAAGCAGCATTGATTTTCGAGAGACCAAGAGCGCAGTAGCCAAGCGCCATTTCGTTCCCTCCCACGCGACTAGCACTCCGTTCGTCAACCGTGAACATTGAACACGTTGGCAACGCGATTCCACGCAACGAACGACAGACGTTTGGCGTCAGCTGCTTCACTGCGAATCCATCACGGGAGACCTAAATGAAACAGCGCCATAGGTCGCAACAACACAAACAGTGACGAGTCCCATGACAACAATTGTCGCTCGAAGGCCCACCATCTCTGCCAGCGCACCCAGAGGGGCTGCGGCAATCCCGAACCCTGCGAAAGCTAGCTGCATCAGAGATTGAACTCGTCCATGATGGGAGGGCTCCGAGATAGCCATAGATCGGCTAGTTGTGAGGACCATAAATCCATTGGTGGCGAGGCCCAAGACTACGACTACGAGCAACGCCAGTAGGTAGTTCGGCGCTAGACCGAAAAGAACGACTGATATGCCGAAAACTAGGCCGCAGCAGATCAGCAGGCGGCCAGAATTTGGGCCATCAGCTCGCGAAGCGATAAATGCCGTCATTGCAACGGCGCCTACGGCCGAAGCAGTCGTCAAAAAGCCGACGTGACTTTCCGATAAGCCCATCTGCCCTTCAACTAGCGCGGGCATAAACGCCACGTAGTTGAATCCGATGGCGATCGCCATGATGGTGGTCACAATGAGTCGCCGCAGTTCGGGTCTACTTCGAACGTAACTGAGCCCATCTAAGATCTCTCGAAGCGGGTTCCGAGATGACGGGTTCACGGGCTCTAATTTGGGCAATCGAGTAGTGAGAATGGTTGAAACAACAGAGAACACCGCTGCCACCAAATAGGCCCCGCCAATTCCCACCGTCGCGACGCCAGCCAAAACTCCTGCGGCCGCCGGGGCAAATATCCTTGTCAAGCTCATCGACATTGACGTCAAGCTGATCGCGTTCCCTAGATGTTCGTGCCCAACGAGCTCTGCTGACGTCGACACCCGGGCCGGTCCTATCAGGCCAAACATTGCACCTTGAGAGAGGCTCGCTACAAGCAACATCCAATACTGTGCGTTACCCGAGATGGCCGCCACTCCCATCAAGGTGGCGACCACCGCAATCGTTCCTTGCCCCACAACAAGCAAGGTACGTTTCGCCCAACGGTCGGCTAGCACACCACCTATTGGAGTAAACACCAAAAGTCCGATTCCAAACGCGAGATAAACAACTCCAAGGCCGCTTTCGCGTTCAGTGAGGTCCCACGCGAGGAGACCTCGCAGAAGGAACTGCATTTGCACGCCAAGGTAGGAAAAAACGCCGCTCCACCAAAACAGTCGAAAGGTTGGAACTCGCAACGAAACAAACGTGGCGGACCTCATTGTTTTCGCTCCGGGGAAACTCACCGTTGCAAGGTAGCGTCATCAGTTCGCTCACGCGCCCATTTGCGATCTACGATTCGCGGACAAGGTTTGGGGGCATCGTTCCGAACCTGCCCCGATTAGGAGTTGAGCTATGAGAGAAGCAGTCATCGTCGATGCGGTGAGGACCCCAGGCGGCAAACGTAACGGCAAGCTCCAAGACTGGCATGCCGTTGATCTAGCAGCCCACGTTCTAAAAGCTATCGAAGAACGAACAGGTATAGATCCGGCAATCGTTGATGACGTCATCATGGGATGTGTGATGCAGGTCGGGGAGCAATCGCTGAATATCGGTCGAAACGCCGTACTAGCAGCGGGCTGGCCAGAGTCCGTCCCTGCCACCACCGTTGATCGGCAGTGTGGGTCAAGTCAGCAGGCGTTGCACTTTGCCGCGCAAGGGGTTATCGCCGGAGCCTATGACGTCGCTGTCGCAGCGGGTGTCGAAGTGATGACCAGGACGCCCATGGGAGCCAGTGTTGTCAAAGGGATGGGTTTTCCCTTCAGTGAAACTATGCAAAATCGTTATGAAGAAACGGGGCTTCCGCCCCAAGGTATTGGCGCGGAAATGATCGCAGACGAGTATGGATTGAGTCGCGAGGATCTGGACGCGTTCGGTGCCGAAAGCCAGCGACGAGCTGCGGTCGCCACCGCGGAAGGGCGTTTCGAAAACGAAATAATTCCAGTACCGGTCGAAATTGACGGCAAAATCGAAATGATGAACGCTGACGAGGGCATCCGCCTGGACACCACAGCTGAATCACTCTCGAAGCTCAACCCGGCATTTCGCGAAGACGGCAAGGTCACTGCGGGAAATTCAAGCCAAATCTCCGACGGTGCGTCAGCGGTTTTAGTGATGAGCGCCGAAAAGGCGGCCGAGTTGGGTTTGCGAGCCCGAGCGAGATTCCACAGCTTTGCGTTAGCTGGTGCCGATCCCGTGACCATGCTGAAAGGTCCAATTCCCGCGACGGAGAAAATCATGGCGCGTTCGGGTCTAGATGTAAAAGACATTGATTTGTTTGAAGTCAACGAAGCGTTCGCTTCCGTCGTATTGGCCTGGCAGAAAGAACACGACACTGACCTCAGCAAAACCAACGTAAACGGTGGCGCTATTGCTCTAGGTCACCCACTGGGGTGCTCAGGCACCAAATTGATGGCGACGTTACTCAACGAGCTCGAACGCACGGGCGGTCGCTACGGACTACAAACCATGTGCGAAGGCGGCGGCATGGCTAACGCGACGATTATCGAAAGGATCGATCCGTAATGCCCAGAATGAACCTTCATGGCAGTTCTTCTATCGTTACCGGGGGCGCATCCGGCATCGGAGAGGCCGCAGCTCGACAACTCGCTGAAGCAGGATCTCGAGTTGTTATTGCGGACCTGCAAGAAGACAAAGGTCAAGCAGTTGCATCGGAGTTAGGCGGCCTCTTCACCAAATGCGATGTTTCAAGTGTCGAAGATGCTCAAGCCACCGTTGCCGCTGCATCTGAAATGGGACCGCTGCGAGCTCTGGTGAACTCCGCCGGACTTGGGCGTGCAGCTAGAACTATTGATCGCAACAACGTGCCAGCGGATCTCAGCCAGTTCGAGTTCGTGGTGCGGATCAACCTCATTGGCACGTACAACATGTTGGCGCAAGCAGCGTCAGCTATGGCTCAAACCGAACCTTTGGACGAGGACGGTTCGCGGGGATCTATTGTCAATATGGCCTCTGCAGCCGCATTCGATGGACAAATTGGTCAGGCCGCTTACTCCGCTTCGAAGGGTGGCGTCGTTGGAATGACGTTGCCTATAGCCCGCGATCTTTCTGCGACCGGAATTCGGGTGAACACCATCGCTCCGGGCCTCATCGATACACCCATCTACGGTGAGGGTGAGCAGTCGGATCAGTTCAAAGCGCATCTGGGACAAAGCGTGTTGTTCCCCAAGCGGCTGGGGTACGGCGAAGAGCTTGCATTCATGGTGATGGAATGCATTACAAACCCGTATATGAATGGAGAAACCATCCGTTGTGACGGTGGTATCCGAATGCCGCCACGCTAGGCCTAATGCCTCAATTCGTTCGACTACACGAGTGATTGAATAAATTTAAAAACTTCGCCGTTAAATGACGCAGGTCGCTCTTGGTTAGCAAGGTGACCGGCGGCTTTGACGGAGGTTAGGACAGCATTCGGGATTCCTTCGTGAAGCTCAGCAGACAATTTCGGCGGAGTAACGCGATCCTCTTCGCCGTAAATAACTAACGTCGGAGCGTTTAGAGACGCCAAAGAATCGCGATGGTCGGTATCGGCCATCGAATTGCAAGCCCATTGGTAAGAAGGCATCCGAACCGACGTGGCAAAAGATTGTTCTATGTCAGACAACACCCCCGCGGACGCGCTTTCTGCCACCAAAAGCGGTGAACGTTGACGTGCAAATTCGGCGGCACCAAGCTCGATAAGTTTCCCGGCTCTGCCTCGCATCGCTTCTGCCTGTTTAGGGTTTGTACCTGACCCGACGCTGGAATCAGCAAGCACAAGTGCACTGACAAGATCGGGGTGGCGAAGGGCGAGGCGTGTGGCGGTTACACCGCCCCACGACACGCCAAGAACAGCTGCGGTTTGATAGCCGAGGGTCCGAATCAGATTCGACGCTGCATCCGCCCATCCATCTAGTCCAGGATCATCAGCAGGGTCAGGGGAATATCGGTAACCGGGCGCGTCCCAGGCAACTAGCCGGTAGCCAAGGTCATCCGCTAAAGCACGTTGAGGCAAAAATGCGTCCGCGCATGAACCAATCCCATGCATGCACAAGAGAAGTGGGGCGCTTTCAAGTCCATGGGACCAAAAAAATGGGTTGTCTTGCATGCGTTTGACCCTAGAACCCCTGCAACGGGTTGTGTCTCATATAGTCGCTTTGGGGACAGGTACTCCCGCTACGTCAACTCTGGTGCGGTAGATACATCCGCCACGAGGCGTTTGACCTCCAGTCACAACGTACAGATCCTGCATGTCGTCGCCACCGAAGCAAACGCTCGTAACCATCGGGTCTGGGATCGCTACTGCTGTGTCTTCCGTTCCATCAGGTTTATATCGCTGAACTTTGCCTCCGTTTGGCTGCGCTACCCAAACACCACCTTCGACGTCGATCGCTAATCCGTCTGTCGCGTTCACTCGATCTTCGACAAAGATCCTCTTGCCAGTAACTGCGTCCCCATCCACATCGGATACCCATACCCTCCCGGGATTGCTATCCGCATGGTAGAGAAGTGAACCGTCCGGGGAGAAGCCGATCCCGTTGGTGAGCATTACGCCGTCATAGATTTCGGTTGCCATCTGATCTGGACCCAAACGCCACAGTTCACCACCGGGGTTTTGGGCGTTCTCATCAAAGGGATCAATCTTTAGCGAGCCCACGTATACGCGCCCCAGGGCGTCGGTATGAAGATCGTTGAAGCCGGGGAATCCAGGGTCAAAAAGTACTCGTATCTCACCATCAACGACGTGTTGGATGTTTCGCCCTCCAACCACTAACCCGCCATCGCTATGAAAAACCATTCCGCCAACTCCCCGTCTTTTGGGAATGACGGTTTCGATCTCACCATCCGCGAGGCGCCTGTATACGCCACCGTTCGGTACATCAGAAAAATACAAACAGTTGTCATCATCGACACGGGGCGCCTCGATAAGACCCCACCCCTCGCTCAGTAGTTCAACCTTGTTCATTTGAGGACAAACCCTTCGTAATCATTTTCGGCAACTTGGTCGCAGCGACGGACATAGCCGGGAAATCCGAGAAGCGGCATGAACACACGTGTCTTGCCGGGAACATTCGCCCCGAGATACCAAGAGTTGCAACTTGGGAAAAGAGTTCTCTCCGCTTTGGCGTTGACATGATCAACCCAGGCCCGCTCAGCTTCGGATTTTGCTTCGATGGTCGAATATTGGTGGTCATCTAGCCACGAGATGCAATCACTGATCCATTCGACGTGCTGTTCTATCGAAATAATCATGTTGGTCAGCACCGAGGGGCTGCCGGGCCCCGACACCGTAAACATGTTGGGGAAATCTGGCACTGTAAGTCCGAGATAAGTACGTGGACCTGCTGCCCACTTTTCTTGAATTGTCATTCCGTCGCGGCCCGTTATGTCCACACGCAGTATCGAACCTGTCATCGCGTCAAACCCGGTTGCGAAAACCAAGACGTCGAACTCGAAATCTTCGGACTTCGTAGACAATCCCGACTCGGTTATTCGTTGGATTGGTTCACTTCCCACGTCGACTAGACGCACGTTTGGTCGGTTAAAAGCCTCAAAATAGTCGGTGTCGATCACTAATCGTTTACAGCCGATGATGTGTTCTGGGGTGAGTTTCGAAGCGGTTTCGGGATCGCTCACAATCTCAGTAATCTTTTCTCGCACAAAATTTTGGGCATGCACGTTCGCAGACTCGTCTAGTAGCACATCGGTGAATGAGGCAAGAAAGAGAGTTCCACCAAGATCCCACGCCTCTTGCAATCGTTCTCGGCGTTCTTCGTCCGATACATCGTGTATCGAATCACTGTATTTTCGAACGTCGGACCCTAAGGCCTGCGGCATCGCAAAGTTTGCCTCTCGAAAGTCCCCATATCGGCCCTTTATTTCATTCTGGCGATCATCGTCTAGCTCAGCGTTTCTTGCTGGCACTGTGTACTGAGGAGTGCGTTGGAAGACAATTAGCTCGTCACATTGTGCAGCTATAACAGGTATAGCTTGAACTCCTGAAGAGCCCGTCCCGATAACGCCGACGCGCCTACCCTTCAGATCGAGCCCCTTCTTGGGCCATCGACCCGTATGAACCATGGTTCCAGAAAACTCATCTTTGCCTTCTATATCTGGTGTGGCTGCTGAGGAAAGACATCCGGTTGCCATAACAAAGAAGCGTCCAACAGTCAGCGCTTTGTCGCTAGTACGGACACACCAAGCGTTGCGATCTTCGTCGAAAGCAGCTGACTCGACCCGAGTTTCGAAGCGGATATCGCGACGAAGATCGAACCTGTCGGCAACATGGTTCGCGTAGGAGAGGATCTCGGGTTGGCTCGAATAGCGTTCAGTCCACTCCCAATCCTGTTGGAGTTCTTCATCGAAGCTGTAGCTGTACTCGAGGCTCTCAACGTCGCATCGGGCACCCGGATACCTGTTCCAATACCAAGTACCCCCCACGTCTGTACCCGCTTCGAAGACCTGCACTGAATAACCGATCTCTCGAAGCCGATGGAGCATGTACATGCCTGCAAACCCGGCACCGACAACTACCACATCAACATCGGTGGACTCCTCGCGGTCCGAAGAACTGTGAAGGCTTACATTCAATGAATCGACTGGCATATCAAACAGCTTATTAAGGAGACAGGTTTATGACCTGATTGATAGTGGTCGCCCTAGACGTGAGAACAGATCCACAAGCATGCGCAATGTCAGACCCCAGATGACTCGCTCACCTTCAATCTTGATGCCAGGCCACAAATCTGACCCCAGTAGTGGGTACGGATATTCGATATACCGATTCTCGTCAACAAGTTGCTCCACCGGGATCCAGAGTGCGTTGGCTACTTCATGGTTAGCAGTGATGGCTGGACGCTCACCAAGTACCCAAAAAAGGTGCGGCGTGACCCGCAAACGTTGACGGGTTCCGCGCGGCCCACCTTCAAGGTCTGATAACCGGCCGAGCCCCTTGGCACTTGACAAATCGATGCCCAATTCTTCTTTGGTTTCTCGAATAGCGGTTGCGACACTGTTGGTATCGGTTGACGAGGTGCGCCCCCCGGGAAATGCCATGTGCCCGGACCACGGGTCTCCTTTGTTTGCGGACCTCTCAATGAAAAGGAGTTCTGCACCTCGTTCACTCTCATGAATCGCGGCAGCAACGGCTGCTGACGGACCGTCATATGGATGTGCTGCTCCCGGTAGCAGCACATCTGCCAATTGATCTGCTGAGAATATGTGTTCCACGATGAACGACTTTACGCAGGGATCTAGGGTCACAGTATGAGTCAAGTTGCAGGGTTACGCGAGGAACACTTCAGCGAGCTTCTAGAGCGGGTGCGAGAGTTTCGTGACAGAGAGATCACTCCTTTCGTTATTGAATGGGAACAAAATCGGATCTTTCCCGTTGAAACCCTTTGTTCCGCGCATGATTTGGGACTTCTGGGCATGGAGATAGACCCAGCGTTGGGCGGTCTTGGATTGAGCTTCGGGCAAAAACTCAAGGTTTTGGATCTTCTCTCGGAGATCTCGATGCCTTACGCCTTTAGTTTGGTCAACACCCACAACGTCGCGGCACGACTGGCTCGGCATGGAACGGAAGAGTTACGGGATCGCTTTCTGCCAGATTTACTAGCGGGACGACGATTGGGCTCGACTGCCCTCACTGAACCCGGAGCGGGTAGCGATTTTTCAGCCATCACCACTCTTGCGTCGCCCGACGCCGATGGTTGGCGTCTCAACGGAGAAAAAGCTTGGATAACTAACGCAGCCGCCTCAAGCGTGATCGTCGCTTACGTACAGACTGATCATGGTGCCCGGGCACGGGGAATCGCCTCATTTCTTATCGACGGCACTAGCGACGGCTTCGAACGGCTAGAGCCTTACGATTTGATAGGAAGCCACTCAATTGGCACAGGCGGATTTCGCCTCAACGATTATTTTGCGCCCCAAGGAGATCTGCTAGCAGTTCCAGGCGAAGGTTTTGCCGCTGCTTTGGCGACGATCAACGAAGCGCGGACATACGTCGCTTCGATGTGCTGCGCGATGGTTGAGGCCTCTCTACGTTCGGCAGTGGGTTATGCGTGTCAGAGAGAAAGCTTTGGCAGGCCGATCATCGAACATCAGGGTCTTTCTTGGCAGCTAGCACGTGTGGCCAACCAACTCGAAGCAGCGCGAGCGCTTACCGACCAAGCCGTAACCGCGATCGAGCAAGGCGATAGTCGATCTGCAATTCTCCCGGCCGCGCATGCTAAGAAATTCGCCACTGAGATGGCGGAACCGGCGCTCACCGCTTGTGCTCAAGCAATGGGCGCAAATGGGCTAAAAGAAGAGCACCTCATCGGGCACCGACTGACTGCGGCTCGCGTTGCTAATTATGTCGACGGAACAACAGAGATCATGACTGAGCGCATAGCTAAGTCTCTACCTGCGACTTACCATTTGACACCAGCGGCTTCGCAGGCGGGCTAAATTCACCGAGTCTGAACGAGGGAGCCAAATGTCCGACACACCGACCGCCCCAAAAGACGCCTCGGAACTCACAGTTGCGGCCAATACTGCTGCCTCGGCGATGATTTCTTTCGATGATGAGGCCGACTTCCAAAGAGCTCAGCAAGGTTTGTTGGCAACTCTTCCAGGCGCAACGGTTGCTATTGATGACCATGTCGTCTGGGACTGCGCTCGTTACGACTTTCTCCGTAACACCGAACAGTCGCCCGACACTGTCCACCCGGGGCTCTGGCGTCAAGGACGTCTCAACGCGATTCATGGGCTATTTGAGGTAATGGACGGAGTCTGGCAGGTACGCGGATACGACATCTCGAACCTCACGTTGATTGCCGGACGTACCGGCTGGATTTTGGTCGACGTATTAACCACTGCCGCGACCGCCTCGGCATGCCTCAAGCTTGCTAACGACCAACTCGGTGAACGACCCGTCAAAGCCATTATTTATACGCATTCTCATGCCGATCACTTCGGCGGTGTCTTAGGTGTTACCAGCGCAGAGGAAGTCGCTCGAGGAGACGTGAGAATCATTGCACCCGAAGGATTTCTCGAAGAGGTCGTCAACGAGAACGTCATCGCCGGAGCAGCAATGAACCGAAGAGCTATGTACCAATTCGGCCTTTTTCTTCCTCCTGGCCCAAGAGGGCACATTGACAACGGGCTGGGCAAAGCATTTCCATTCAGTCCCTCAGGTCTTATCGCTCCAACCGAAATCATTGATCGAACGGGAACTGAACTTGAAGTAGATGGCGTGCGGATCGTATTTCAGAACACTCCAGATGCTGAGGCGCCCGCAGAAATGAACTTCTGGTTTCCCGATTTTCGATTGTTGTGTATGGCTGAAAACTGCACACACAACATGCACAACCTGTATCCGATTCGGGGCGCACAAACCCGAGACGCGCTTGCCTGGTCCAAATACATCAACGAAGCCTTAGATCTATGGGGCGACAAGTCCGAAATCATGATCGCTACACATCATTGGCCTCGTTTCGGAACTACCGACTTGAAGAAGTTTCTCATCAAACAACGTGACGTTTATCGATGGATGCATGATCAAACGATGCGTCTCGCGAACCTTGGATGGACGCCCAAGGAGATCGCCGAAAAGCTTAAGCTTCCCGACTGCTTTTCAACTGAATCACACGTTCAGGGGTACTACGGCACCGTAAGCCACAACGTGAAGTCCGTGTACAACAAATATCTCGGTTGGTATGACGCTAATCCGGCAAATCTCAATCCTCATCCACCAACTCAAAGCAGTCGCCTTTACGTCGAATTTATGGGTGGCGCTGACTCAGTTCTACGTCAAGCGCGCTCGTATTTCGAAGAGGGTGATTACCGATGGGTCGCGGAGGTCGTAAATCACGTTGTGTTTGCTGATCCGTCAAACCAAGAAGCCCGAGAGCTACAGGCCGATGCGCTTGAACAGCTTGGTTACCAGTCTGAATCGGGAACCTGGCGCAATGCCTACCTTTATGGAGCTCTCGAACTTCGCTCCGGTTCACCAGACTTCATTGCAGGTCGCGGTCGGCAAATCGCTCACGCCATGACTGCGGAACAGCTTTTCGACACCATGGGAGTTCGGCTCGACTCAGCACTGCTTGAAGGTCTGGACCTACGCATCAACTGGAAGTTCACAGATCTGGACGAAACTCACGTGTTCGGGATCTCCAACAGTGCCGTCCACCATTTGCCTGATCGTCAAGCCGACGATGCTGTCGCAACAGTGACGCTGACACGTCGTGCTCTCGCCGAAGTCCTTGCAGCAGTAGGGTCAATAGCCGAGGCAATTAGCGACGGGGAAGTTAGCGTCCAAGGAGATGACTCTGTAATAGTTCACCTTTTTGAGTCGATGACTGAATTTAGAATTTTCCCAATCATCGAACCCCTTGCCGAACAGGCGCACTAATGACAAGAGCTACAGAACCGAGCAGGGCAAGACCTCCAAAAGCCTGAGTTAGGGTGATCGCTTCATCATGCAAGGGCCAGGCGAGCCCCACAGCAACTAAATGCATCGCAAGGTTGTACAGCGACGAGCGCGCCACTTCCAAGTGTCCATGGACCCATGTCATCAAAACGTGCCCGAAGACACCGGTAATGAACGCGACGATCGAAATCCACAGCCAATCACTCCCACCGAATTCCCCCCAATCCGATCGCTGGGTAATGAGCAGCACCGGTAGTACGGTCGCTACGAAAGACCAGATATTGATGCCGGCCATCCATTCGATCGGATCAACGTCGTGACCCGTGCGGGCCTGCCGTGTTAGTACAAAATACGCGGTGAAGGTAACCAAAGACAGGCCGGCATAACCCATGCCTGTGAGAGACGCGCTCAAATCGCCACCCGCCCCGACGACGACAAAAACGGCTCCACCAACTCCAGTAAGAGTGAAGAACAACTGGCGCATCGACGGCCGTTCTCCCCAAAGCGGGCCTGAGAGCACGAGTAGCAACGCGGGCTGCATAGCCATCACCGTCGACAACAAAGAAATAGCGGTTTGCTGAACTGCAGCAAAGACAAAAATCAGGTTAAAACCGAAACAAAGGCCCGGCAGAGCGGTGGACCAAAAGACGCGCCGACTCAACCTGCGACCTCGAACTGCTAGTAGTAGCAAAAGAATTGGCGATGAAATCCCGAAGCGGATGAAAGTGGAAATCAGAGGGGACGCAGTTATGAGTTTCGAAATGGGGGGCCCAATTCCCCAGACGACGACCACTACGGCCATAACTAAAAGGGGTAGGGCGCGACCGTCCTGCCCCGGTGAGTCCGACTTCTTACTATTTGAGGCTGATCCGATTAGAAATACTGACGGGGCACGAGGCCCCGCACCGGCTACCGCCACACAGCCCCAAACACGTCGTCATACGCCAGAATTGAGGCAGGTTGACGAGAGATCGGTCCATGTCCTTTACCAATGGGATAGCCAAGGGGCACCATGCCAAGAGTCGCCCAGCCTTCCGGAATTTGTAGGGCAGCCTTCACCTCGTCTTCGGCTAGGCAGTGCAAAGTGGTCAAGACACAACCCAATCCCTCAGTGCGGGCGGCCAACATCGCGTTCTGAATAGCGGTGTAGACCGAGCCACCACCAACCATCGAAATTCGATCCAATTTGGCGTCAGTAATTGCCATCATCTTTGGGTCCGCTACGAACATCAGAATGACCGGAGCCTCCTGAATGTGATCGGCGAGGTAATCACCAGCGATGCGATTTCTTCGCGCTTTTTCGGCTTCTTCCGAGGGGAGTGCCTCAATCCTCGCGTCGTAACCCTTCGCGTAGCTATACCAGGCGGGTCGGTAAACATCAGCTAGTGCTTGTTTCCGTTCAGCGCTTCGGACTACCACCACACGCCATGGCTGCATATTGCCACCGGTCGGAGCCCAAGCCGCCGCCTGTAAAACGCGGTCTAATACGTCGTCTGGGATGGGGTCGGAGCGAAGGCGACGCACCGCGCGAAGTGTGCTCATCATCTGATAGATGTCATTCATAATTTGATCCTCACAACCAAGTTGACCATTCGTCTACGCGCATCCGTTCACTCCGAAGGCTATTGACTGGCTTGGCGTCGTCACGCTTTCCAATAGCCATTCCACAGAAAAGCATTTCTTGTTCTGGTGCGCCGCAAAACTCTTGCACGGACTGCCAATGATTAGCCCATGCTTCTTGTGGGCATGTGTCGAGGCCAGCCTCGACAGCAAGCAGCATGAAGTTTTGAAGGAACATCCCTAAGTCAGACCATTGAGCGGCACCCATGTTTCTTTCAATGAAACAAAAGAAAGCTGCAGGGGCACCAAAAAATTCGAAGTTGCGAGCCAAGTGAGCGAACCGTGCCGGCTTGTCCTCTCGCGGTATACCAAGTTTTTCGTACATAGCTTCGCCTAATTCGTAACGGCTCGTTCGGTACGGCTCTTGCAAATTCGGTGGGTAAACCGGATATTCAGATTCGCCAGGTCGTCGGTCCGATATAAACGCGCGAAAATTTGTCATGGATTCGCCGTTCAGAACGTAGACCTTCCAGGGCTGAACATTTCCTCCAGACGGAGCACGTGCCGCGACCTCTAGGAGTTCACGGATTTGTTGATTACTTACCGCATCGGGCAAAAACGACCGTATCGATGCGCGACGCTGGGTAGCTTCGGTCACATTCACTAGATGCTCCTAGATTAAGACGGTGACACGAGTGTGCCTCAACTGAGCGACGGCTGCTCAGGAACTTCTCAACGATTCGGTAGCTCCATCGACGGAAAGCACCTGTCCCGAGACATGCCTACCGGCAGGTGACGCCATGTAGACAACAGCGCCCGCGACGTCGGCAGCATCCATGAAGCGGCGCATCGAAACCTGTTCTTCGTAACCTCGGCGAAGAGATGAGGCGTCCACTCCTGTGACAGCCGCCTCTCGTTCAATCACTTGGTCCATTCTTGGTCCCCCCACCGAACCTGGACAGACAACATTCACTCGAATGTTGTCTGCGCCTAATTCCATTGCCCAACTACGACCGAGGCCAACAATCGCCCACTTTGCCGCCACATATGGTGACCGGTATGGGTACGGGAATATTCCTGCAGTTGACGCAATGTTGACAATCAATCCCGCGCCAGATGCGCGCAAGAACGGGACCGCTCGCGCTGTCACTCGAAATGTTCCACCCACATTTACTCGAATCACTTCGTCAAAGGCGCCCGCGTCGATTTCGTCGACCAGGCCCGCAGGCCCGGCCACGCCGACGTTGTTTACCAGAATGTCTAACCCGCCAAATTTCTGGTCTACTGCGTTGAACAGTTGATCAACTGCGTTGTCATCTGCGATATCGCTCACAAAGTCAGGGCCGGTAGAGGCATCGATATCACAAATAAAAACGTCCGCTCCAGCAGCACGAAGGGCGTCAGCAATTGCTTGACCAATGCCGGACCCGCCACCTGTAACGAGCGCGCGGGTTCCCGGTTGTACGCGTCCAGCATCGAGAATTAGAGGTTCGCTCACCAACGCGCACCCTAATTCGTGGCGCCGCGATTAGACGGTCAATACTTTGCGGCGTAGACAAAGGACGGCAAAGATCTGCTCAACAGGGGGAACGATGACCGAAGCACCTAACTTTTCAACGGATCTGACGGGTCAAACCGCGTTGGTAACAGGCACCACTTCCGGCTTGGGGCGCCGTTTTGCTGAGGTGCTCGCGGCATGCGGCGCGAACGTCGCAGTCGCCGGTCGACGAGTTGATCGACTTGAAGAGTTAGCCGACCGTTTGAGAAACGCAGGTGGGAACGTTTTGACCGTCCCCCTTGACGTCACGGACACTGACGCCTTGTTCACTTCAGTCGAAAGAGTCCAAGACGAGCTGGGACCCATTCAGATATTGGTCAATAATGCCGGCAAACCCGATGCAAAGCTTGCATTGAAAATGGACCCAAAGTTCGTTGATGAGATGGTCGCTACGAATCTGACCTCACTCTTCCATTTGGCAAGCGAAGTAACGCGCCGTCTTATCGAAGCGCAACTCCCAGGGCGCATAGTCAACATCGCATCTGGGGCGGCCTACAGCGCCGGTATTGGAACTTCGTGGTACGCGATCACCAAGAGCGCTGTTGTTCGAATGACCGAAATGTTGGCTCTTGAGTTTGCGCGCTACGACGTAAATGTCAACTGCATTGCGCCGGGCGCGTTTGAAAGCGAAATGATGGATGGCATGCTCGAACGGATGGGCGACATCACGCGAGAATTCCCACGCAAACGAATAGGGAAACCATCTCAGCTCGACAGCACGTTGCTTTACTTGGTGTCTCCAGACTCTGACTTCGTGACCGGCGCGACTATCCGTGTTCATGATGGTCAAGGTGCCCGTTGAGCGGCCTCCATGGCTCCGCGGAGTAGCCTCCCCAAATGGTGACCACTGACCTTGACGCGGCGGCTGAAGAATGGCGAACACAAGGGTGGACTGTCGTACATGACTTGGTGCCCGCAGCGGAAATCGACCAAGCGGTAAATGAGCTATGGAAACATTTCCCTACTCCTGCTGCTTATCACTCCGGAAATCCCGAAGCTCTCGCTTACTTCGAGAACGAAAGCACTGATAGCCGATACAAGCCTGCGAGCCAAGGCGCATCACACGGGATGAGCCGCAAAGGCGACGAGGGGTCCAATTTTCGTTTACGTCAATTTCTAGGGCACGTCCTTTTTCCATATGACACCCACCGGCTCAATCGACTGCAGATTCATCCCCGCGTCGTCGAGTTCGCTAAACGAGCCATGGGCGCTGACGACATCCGGTTGTACCAAGCGAGGATCTGGGGAAAGTACACCGGTGTCACTAATTATGAGCAACCCTTCCATCAAGACCGCAATCACAACATTGTCCCGGACCGACTTGAACCGGACTGGTGGAACCTGGAGGGTTTCCTGTATCTATCCGACGTGGAAGATGGCGTCGGTCCGACTGAAGTACTCAGTCTCGGCGATGCTCCTCCGGGCTTGAATCCTCAGGCAGCAGCTGGGCGGCGAGGCTCATATCTCGCGTATCGCTCCGATGTGTGGCACCGGGGAGTAAATCTCACTAGGCATGAAGGTTCGCGATTTTTGATGAATATCGCGTTTAAACACGCACACCATGAGTGGATCGGTTTCGACAGTTTTCAACAAAATTCCAATCGGGGTCCGTGGTCGAAGTTTGCTGCTAGCTGCACCCCTGAGGAACTCGCCTTATTCGGAGCACCCAGGCCAGGTCACCCTTATTGGACTTCAGAACTCGTTGATGCGCTGGAAGTGCGTTACCAAGGTATTGACGCACGTCCATGGCGAGAGGCTCTAGATAAGTGACTTTGGATCAAACGATCGACACCGTAATTAGTGCCGCTGTGCGAGACAACGTCATTCCTGGAGCTGTCGCTGCGGTTGTTGACAGCCAGGGGTTGCGGACCATCCGCTCCTATGGAGTCAGGTCCGAGATCAGCAGTGATCCTATGACCGATGACACTGTTTTCCAGATCGCGTCAATGACGAAGCCCATTACCGGCGTCGCGTGCATGCAAGCGGTAGAACGTGGACTACTTGCGCTTGACCAACCCGCTGGTGACGTCATCCCTTGGCTCGCTGACGTACAAGTTATTGATCACTTCGATGAGTCCGGACCCGTTCTGCGTGCTCCTCAGAACCCGGTGACTCTGCGCAATCTACTCACACACACATCTGGTTTCACTTATGAGATTTGGAACTCGGATGTCGCCGCGTGGATTGAACATACCGGCGCACCCAGCACCGGCAGCGGCAAGTTGGCATCCTTGCGTCAACCACTTTCGTTCGAACCCGGGGAACGCTGGGAGTACGGAATAGGGATCGATTGGGCCGGGCAGCTTCTCGAAGCCGTGAGCGGAGTGAGGCTCGAAAGTTGGATGAGGTCGGAGATCTTTGAACCATTGGGAATGTCTGATACGGCTTACCAATGCAGTGCGACCATGACAGACCGGCTCGCTGCCACTCACCTTCTTGATGGCGAACAGTGGAAGGCGTTGATTCCCAGTGATCGGAAGACACTTCCCGAGTTCGATAGTGGCGGCGGTGGGCTGTATTCAACAACGCTTGACTATGCGCGCTTTATCCAAATGTTGCTCAACGAAGGCGAGCTTTTTGGACGTCGACTCTTGTCAAGCGAAACTGTTTCAGCAATGTCGTCGAATAACATGGGCCAATTGCGTGTGTCGCCCGTGACATCTCATAACCAGATTTTGAGTGCCGATTTCGAGTTCATGCCAGGGGTTCCAAAGTCATGGGGTCTCACATTCCAACTGAACGAAGAGGCTGTGCCAGAGGGGCGTCAGCTGGGGTCGATGAGTTGGGCGGGTTTGTTCAATACCCACTTCTGGGTGGATCCGAAGTCAGGTATTGGGGCACTCCTAATGACTCAGACACTCCCATTCATGATTCCTCAAGTATCGAATCTCCTAGAACAGTTTGAACGGGCTACCTACAAAGCCATAACTCCTTGACGTGAAGGCCCCGATTCGCATTCAAGTTGAGCGTGAGTTCATCGCGTTCACTGCTCTTTTGAGCACCGCCATCGCTTTGTCGATCGACATGGTCCTACCTGCCTTCGCCGATTTACGTTCTTCGTTTGGCATGGAACCCACTTCAAACCTGCCGGGCCTAACGATCACTTGCATTTTTGTAGGTATGGCTATCGGGATGCCCTTTTTTGGCCCTTTGGCAGATGCCTACGGACGTATCCCTGTCTTAAGAGCAGGCATCGCCCTATTCGCTTTAGGGGCGCTCGGGTCCACACTGGCCCCAAACCTTGGCTCTCTCTTAGCTTCCAGAGTGCTTTGGGGAATTGGGTGCGCCGCTCCCCGCACCATCAGCCAAGCCATGATCCGGGACAAATTCGAAGGCGATGACATGGCTCGCGTGATGGCCATCGTCCAAACCATCTTTTTTGCGGGACCAGTCCTAGCTCCAGTAATCGGAGATCTACTCGTCCGAACAGGAGGGTCTTGGCGACTGACAATGCTTTTCGGTTTAGCCATCGCCATTGTCATCTGGCTTTGGTCTTTCAGAATTACAGAGTCACTAGATAGTGCCAACAAACGAGATCTCAGTTTTTCTGAAACGAAACAGGGGCTCAGAGTCGTTTGGGGGAACCGTGTAACGATTGGTTATGCGCTAACCCTTCTGTTCTCAGGAGGAGCTTTTTACAGCTTCCTAAGTAGTTCTGAACTAATAATCAGCGAAGTCTTTAAGAAGCCAACCTGGTTCGTTCCTTATTTCAGCATCACTATGGGCGTAATGGCTGCCGTCGCCCTGACAGGGTCTCGGGTAGTGGTGCGGATCGGCGCGAGACGTCTCGGGCACAGTGCACTGGCCTTTCAACTGGGAGTCAGCTTTCTGATGCTGGCCTTGGCCCTCTCAACAGACGGCGTTCCTCCGGTAGGTCTTTGGATGGTTCTAATGACAGCTCAAATAGCTGCCATGGTCGTGATGATGCCCACTATGACAACCCTGGCTCTCGAACCTATGGAAACTCTAGCTGGAACCGCAGCGTCAACAATAGGATTCATAACCCTCGCTTTCGGTGCAGTTCTAGGAGCGATCGTTGATCGTCAAATAACCTCAACCGTTACGCCACTGGCCGTCGGCTACGCCCTCTATACATCGCTAGCTGTGGTGGTTGTCCTTACGATGGTTCGGAAAAACAACTCCGAGCATTGCAATCCCGGCTGAGCTAACCCACTCGAATCGGCACAGAGCGCGGGCCCCGAACCTGGGTACCGCCCCATTGAACATCCGCACCTTCCGCGATCGAGAATTCTGGAAAGCGTTTTAACCACTCTTCCATAGCCACAACTAGTTCCATGCGAGCCAAATTGGATCCGAGGCACCGGTGAATGCCTATTCCAAAGGCGAAGTGACGATTTTCTTGCCGGTCGATAACCACTTCGTCGGGGTCCTCGAACATTTCTGGATCCCGGTTACTGGCACCGAAAGGAAGAAAGACTTTTTCTCCGGCTGCGACAGGACAACCTGATATTTCAGCGTCTTCAGCGGCTACTCGTGCCATGGTGACGGGCGAATAGGCACGCAGAAACTCTTCGACTGCCGTCGGAATTAGTTCCGGCTCAGCGGCGAGACGATGCCGGTCGTCGTCGTGAGTAGCGAGATGCAGCAAGTTCGAGGCAATGGAACTCCACGTCGTGTCGATACCCGCGACGAGAAGAAGGAAACAGGTGCCCAGTACATGTTTGTCGGTAAGTGGATCACCGTTAGGGAGAGTCTCTGCTTGAAGTTTGCTGATCAAGTCGTCGCGTGGGGCTCGGCGACGATCAGCAATAGTTGCAGCGAAGTACTCAAGGATTTCTTTTGTCGCCTGGGTTCGGCGATCCCACTCGTCTGCGTGACTTTGCAAAATATCTACCGCCCAACGAGTAAACATTTCGCAGTCCTCTTCAGGCAAACCGATCATTGATCCGATAACACGCACCGGGAGGTAGCGGGCGTATTCTTCTGCCGCGTCGACTATGTCCGACGGGTCGATGGCATCAAGAAGCTCTATGGCAATACTGCGTGTTACCTCGCGCATGTCCTCAACTGCCTTGGGCGAGAAGTAAGGCAGCAACATTCGTCGAGCGTCGGTATGGAAAGGCGGGTCAGAAGTAATAGGAGGCGCTACTAGGAGACTGGTTCCGTCAGGAGTAGCTACGACTCCGACGTCGCGCGATGAAAAGCGTTCGGTGTCGTACGCGATTGACGAAATGTCGCTGTAGGTGGTCGGCAACCATCCACCGCCATCTCGCGAGGTATGAGCTACTGGGCACTCTGTGCGTAAGCGTTTCCAAACCTTTGGGGCATCTTGTACGTATTCGAACCCGAATAGATCAACGTCTCGTTCCGAGTCAGATACGTCAGCCATGACTCCATCGTAGATCCAGACCTAGTGGCCATGCACGTAGGCTCTCTTCATGAGCTCAAATCACCTTCACGGCGACCTTGGCCCCGGACTCCTTGAGGAAGTCGCTCCGAAGGTCTTCAGCTATGTGCAGCCAGACGGAACCTGGTTCATCAATAACACCGGATTCGTTGTCGGCGAAAATGCCGTGGTGAGCATTGACACGACCTCAACAGAACTTCGAAACCGCGCGTATCTGGATGCAATCGCATCGGTAACAGAGAACCCGGTCACCTTGGTAGTCAACACTCATCACCACGCAGACCACACTCACGGAAATTACTTATTCAGCGACGCCACGATCATCAGCCACACCGCTTGTCGGAAGGTGATGATGGCTACGGGGATTCCTGACTATCGCGCCGCGTTCCCTGGGGTTGAGTGGGGAGATTTACGGTTTCGTGCTCCTGACCTCACCTTCGAGGGCTCCACCACCGTGCACCTCGATGATTTAGATATCGAACTGTTTGATTTAGGTCATGTAGCCCACACGGACGGCGACGTACTGGCATGGCTACCCGAACATGGCGTGTTATTTACAGGGGATCTCATCTTTCACGGAGGGACTCCTTTCGCCCTATTTGGGTCCATCCAAGGGACTTTGGATGCTCTCGACACGATTGAGCGGCAGGGAGCGGATGTGGTTGTTCCAGGTCACGGACCTGCCTTCAGTGGTCATGAAATCGGCAAAGTGCTCGATGCTCAAAGGGCTTACCTTCGGTTCGTGCAGGCGGCAGCCGCGGAAGGAGTCGCATCGGCACGCTCACCTGTAGAACAAGCAGCTGCAACCGATTTAGGCGAGTTCGACCAGCTAACTGATGCTGAACGGCTCGCAGGAAATCTCCATGTCGCCTACCGCGAAAATCCTGAAGCGGACTACGAGTGGGTGGGATTCGAGAACGCGATCGGGGACATGATTGCTTTCAATGGAGGCCTGCTCCCACGTTGCCTAGCGTGACGCTTTTCAGTAGTCAGAAAGGTAACGTCAGCCCAGCCCGGGGCCACTCTGCCCGTATCAGCTTGCCTGTGCCTGACAAAGTGATGTAGGCCGTTCGCATATCTGCGCCACCGAAACAAATATTGGTGCAAATCGGGTCATCGACGGGAAAGAATTCAAGCTCATCACCGTGTGGGGTGAAGGTGCTGATCCCACCTGTCTGAATCGTTGCAACACTCACATTTCCATCAGCGTCCATTGCTAACGAGTCGAATAGCTTCCTGCCTGCCGGACGAGCCAAGAACTTTCCATGAGGCGATCCCACAAGTTCACCTGGCCCCGAAAGCTCCCAATAAAGGATCGAGCCTTGGTGGGTCTCGGCTACGTACACCCTGTCTTGTTGAGGTGACAAACCAACGCCGTTTGGTCCATCAAGAGGGAACGCCACTTCTTGCACCAGCGATCCGTCAGCTCGACCGTAGTAAAGTCCCCCGCGATCACGTGTCCGTGCTCGGGTTTTCCCATGGTCGGTGAACCAAAATCCCCCAGTCGAGTCGAACATGAGATCGTTCGGGCCCTTGAGTGGTTCCCCGTTTACTTCGACGTAGAGGATCTCAACGTTTCCTGTTTTGATATCGATTCGTTCGATACGACCCGAGGAGTAGTCATCCGGTACCAATCCTGGAACCGTCAGACCACGCGCCTCACTCCAGGTGAATCCACCGTTGTTACAGACGTAAAGAGCACCGTCAGGACCCACGGCTGCGCCATTGGGACCACCTCCTGGTTGAGCCACCACATCGATTGACCCATCGGTTGGATCGATTCGAGAAATCGTGCCTCGTTTCACCTCGACAAGCACGATTGAGCCGTCTGGCATTACTACGGGCCCTTCAGGAAACTGCAATCCCGTCGCGATGACGTCATAGTCACTCATCGACTGACCCTAGCGCCGTTGCCGTAGTCTCGGCGAGGGGCCCTTAGCGATCAGCCAGCAGAGTGTTGAGCTCCTCCTGGGTCATCAGCACATCCCGGGCTTTGGAACCAATAGAGGGCCCCACGACTCCTCGCTGTTCTAGGAGATCCATGAGTCGCCCACCGCGAGCGAACCCAACTTTCAGTTTGCGTTGAAGCATTGAGGTCGACCCAAGTTGGCTGTCCACAACTATGACCATGGCTCGCATCATGAGTTCGTCATCATCTTCGTCGCCAGACGAACCTCCTGGAATAACGGCAGATGCGGTACCCTTCGCTCCTTCGACTCCTTCGACGTAGTCGGTTTCAGGCGCTTGTCTACGCCAGTGAGCGACCACTTGATGAATCTCAGCTTCACTCACCCAACAGCCTTGGACGCGTTGAGCGACACTGCTGTTGGCACCTAACACCAGCATGTCGCCCTTCCCTATGAGTCGTTCGGCTCCTGGTTGATCAAGAATGACACGGCTATCTGCGAGGCTTGATACGGCGAAGGCGATACGCGATGGAATATTGGCCTTAATAACGCCGGTAATGACGTTCACCGAGGGCCGCTGGGTAGCGATCACTAGGTGAATACCCACCGCTCGTGCCATCTGCGCTAACCGAGTTATCGAATCTTCTACGTCGCGTGCAGCAACCATCATCAAGTCGTTTAACTCATCCACCACGACGACGACAAAAGGCATCCGTTCAAATTCGCGTTCTTCATTGAGATCTGATGCAAGGCGTCCTTCGTCATATGCCGAGTTGTATCCCGTTATGTCGCGAAACCCGATCTCCGAAAGCACGTTGTACCGGCGTTCCATTTCCTTTACCGCCCACGACAAGGCATTCGCCGCCTTTTTCGGGTTAGTGACTACTTGCGTGAGTAGATGAGGGAGACGGTCGTATTGTCCCAGTTCCACTCGTTTGGGATCGATGAGTATCAGACGTATTTCGTCAGGGGTGGCGCGCATTAGCAAGGACGTAAGAATCGAGTTGATGCAAGATGACTTTCCCGCTCCAGTTGCGCCCGCGATCAGAACGTGAGGCATCGACGCAAGGTTTACCATTACAGCGTTACCTGAAATGTCCTGACCCAACGCAACTTCGAGAGGATGTGTTGCCTCCACAGCTGTCTGGCTAATCAGTATGTCGCCTAACGCAACGAGGTGACGATCGGCATTGGGAACTTCTACCCCGATCGCGGAACGACCGGGGATCGGCGCCAGAATACGAACATCAGCTGATGCCATTGCGTAAGCGATGTCTTTGTGGAGGCTAGTCACTCGGGAAACCTTCACTCCTGTGCCGAGAGATAGTTCATAGCGGGTGACCGTTGGACCTACTTCCATGCCCGTAACTCGGGTTTCGACGCCGTGACTAGAAAGGGCTGCTTCTAGGTTTCGGGCTCCATTTTGAAGCATGCGTTCGTCCACGTCCTGAACGCCTGACTTCTCAAGATTTTCTCCCGCCGGGAGTTTCCAATGCCCAGTAGGGCGACTCGCCAGGTCGATTTCCATCTGTTCAGGCGCAAGCTCAGAGTTCTCTTGTCCTGAGATGGGTTCTTTATCTTCAGCAGACCAACTGTCAGACGGCTTTCGCAGACCTGGGTGTTCTTTGGGTGATCCATCCCAAGGCTCTGCGTCCTCGGTGTTTTCAGCAACCGCAACTTCAAGATTCACCGGCTGGGTATCTGATGACGCTGTAGCGGGGCCAAGACCTGGCGCAGAAATCGGCGGCAGCGTCGGTCGATTCCGCAACGAATGTTCAGACGCTTCCCTATCTGACCCTAGGCTCTGGAGGCTGCGGAGCCCCTTCCGTAGATGTCTGGCAACGAAACGAACAGCGAATGCCGTCGCCGTCAAAACCTGGCGAAGGCCGGTATCGGTCACGATCAATACCCCGAACATGGCTGCTAGCAGCAGAACGACCCATGCGCCCGGATCATCGACAGCCCTTCGCAGCGGTTCGCCCACGACTGCACCGATCACTCCGCCCGACGCTCGAAGATCATCGAGTGTGGTTTTGATTCCGGCTGCATCTCCGATCAGGTGCGCCATGCCGGACAACGAGAGACTTGTTAGAACACCACCAAACGCAATCCTCCATGTTCTGTCACTGCTCTTATCGCGAAGTATCGCGTATGCGCAGCCCAGTAGCGCGAACGGAACGGCGAAGCGGAAGATGCCTACCAGCACACTCATAACGTTCTCGAGCAGGCGACCCGCGATTCCTGCTTTATCCCCGAAAAGCGCTAGAAGTGAAATTAACGCCACAACAACGAGGAGAAGGCCAGCTACATCGGTTGCTCGGCCGCGTAATCCGGCTTCGCTCATTCGACGGAGCATCGACGGTTTAGTCGAATTTTTTGGTTTGGAAGGATTAACCATACGGCGCGATCTACCAGAAAATCTGGTCCTCTTGGATGTGTCGGTGGGGCGCTTGGATGCCACACTGGCGAGAATACCGAAACAACCACCAGATGCTGGTTCAGTCGACCGTAATCACCGACGCCGAAATTGGTGGCCGCCGTCGAGTCCTGTTTCCAACAAACCGGCCCGTGATGCGTCGAACTACGCGGTCAAGGTCTTCGAGTCGCTTACCTTCGCTGATTGAAGCCCGAACGGCCCGAGCTACTTCAACTTCTAGTTCTGCTAGAACCACCACGCTCTTGTCAATATCTATCCATCCTTGGGTGGATATTTCTGGATGGCCAATTAGACCTGTTTTGTTGCTGACGACCACGGTGACGTGAACGAAACCACTTTCGCCCAGTTTTTGGCGGGCGTCGAGTATCTCCGGACCAAGGTCGTCGAGTAATCCGTCAACAAACCGGTAGGGAGCCGGAACACGCCCAGTCACACGAAGGCCCTTCTCATCAAGGGTTAGTTGCGTACCGTCGAGCACGACCAGGCTTCGGTCAGGTTGGTGTCCCGCTTCTACTGCTACGTCTGCGTTGCGCTGCAACATTCGATACTCACCCTCGATGGGCACGTACCACTCAGGCCTCACAATGTCGTAAAGGTGCCGCAACTCGTCCCTTTGGGCGTGTCCACTTGTATGAACGTGTTCCTGACCATCGTGGACCACCTCGCACCCCAAACGAGTGAGTTGATCAATCATTCGATATACCGGGATTTCATTTCCAGGTATCGGGTGACTCGAGAGCATAACTACGTCCCCTGCCCCAAGTGAAAGGTCCGGGTGTGCGCTCTTGGCTATTAGAGACAAAGCAGCATTTGGCTCGCCTTGGGATCCGGTGCAAATTACGCAGATAGCACCAGGCTCGTACAGATGGAGATGCTCGATCGAATCAACACTGCGGTGGGGTAGGTCGAGTACTCCCAGTTCCTGAGCTATGCGTATGTTGTTCACCATTGATCTGCCGAGGGGGAAGATCGTTCGCCCTTCCTTGATTGCCACATCACATATTTGTTGCACCCGATGTAGGTGGCTCGCAAAACAACTCACAACGAGGCGTCCGCCGTTCCATTCAGGGAACCGACGTTCGAAGGTTTCGCGGATTGTCGATTCCGAGGCACTCCAACCGGGTTTGTCGGCATTGGTCGAATCCACCATCAGAACCCGAACACCTGGGTCTTCTTGCAGCTCCTTCAAACGCGTGAGGTCGGTAATTCGCCCATCAATGGGGTGTGAGTCAAGTTTGAAATCCCCCGTGTGCACCATGACGCCCTGGTCTGTGTGCAGAACTACGCACAGACTTTGAGGAATTGAGTGAGTTATGGGCAGTACTTCAACATCGAATGGCCCTATTTGAAGTCGTTCTCCATCGTTCAATATCTGGAAAGACGTTCGATCTTCTAAACGAGCCTCGGTTACTTTGCGGCGAGCGAGACCCATCGTTAATGCCGAGCCATAGAGAGGCATCTGGAATTCTCGAAGAAGGTGGACCACTCCACCCACATGATCTTCGTGTCCATGGGTGATAAGTAATCCGACAATGTCGGCTGCTCGCTCAGTCAGCCATCGAGTGTCCGGGAGGATGACATCGACGCCAGGCATGGTGGCGTCGGGGAACATCAACCCAAAGTCGATTAAAAGCAGCTTGCCGTCCGCCTCGATGCATGTGCAGTTACGGCCGACCTCGCCGAGACCACCTAGGAAAGTGATGTTTACGTTGGTTGTTTCCAAATTAAGCCTTCAACCGGGCATACACCTCTCGGGCCGTATCTTCTAGCCCTTGTGGGGTCGGTCCCATCGGCAACCGCGGTTCGCCAACGTTTAACCCCAGAGTCCGCATCATCGCTTTCGTTGGTACTGGGTTCGGCGCAGCATCTCCAGTCTCGTAGTCGAAACTGTCGAGCAGGAGTGAGTTAATACGCCTCGCTTCTGATGCGTTACCAGAATCCCAGGCATTCATCATTGCGACATGTTCGGGAGCTGACCAATGGGCCGCCACACTAATAACTCCTACAGCGCCGACTGCCAAAAGGGGAAGTGTTAACGCGTCGTCTCCGCTATATACCTCAAACCCTTCGGGAGCGTCTCGCACCACCTTCGCTGTTTCGCCGGGGTTTCCAGCGGCGTCTTTCACCGCAACGATATTCGGCACCTCATGGGCGAGTTGAAGCATCGTTGGTGTTTCTATCTTCCTGCCAGTTCGGACTGGGATGTCATAGAGAACCACAGGCAGGCTGGTCGATGCAGCAACGGCTTCAAAGTGAGCGTATATTCCCGCTTGAGATGGGCGGTTGTAGTACGGCGTTACGGCAAGTATTCCGTCGCAACCTAATTCTTCAGCTTTTCGTGTTTGGTGAATTGAATGTGCCGTGTCGTTTGTCGTGGTCCCCGCAATTACAGGCACAGTGACAGCCTCGGCGATTGCGCTCCACAATTCCCAATCTTCCTCATCGGTTACCGCTGGACCCTCACCAGTTGTTCCCGTAATCACTAGTCCTTCGCTTCCCTGTCCTACGAGCCACTTGGCAAGGGCCACCGAAGCGTCTACGTCTAAAGCATCGTCTTGTGAAAACGGGGTTACCATCGCCGGAATGACTCGGCCAAATCGCGCAGTCATACGGCCGAGAATAGCCCCTCAAACACTTCCTTCACTCGCTCTGTTGATACCCAATGTGGCGAGCAGATCTTCGTGAAGCTCAAACCACACCGTGTGATAGCTCGGCATGATGGGTTTAGTAAGCCAATCCAGGTCACCTGAAAGAACTTTTTCGAGTGCTGATGCAAGTCGAGACGGGTAGTTATCGAACCGAGAGAGAACACCGATTAGCGGTCGAAGAATTTCTAGAATTTGTTGGTCCAACACCACGAGTCGGTCAAGGACTTTGGTGTCGTATTCGCTGTCGCTATGGTCATTTAGCTTTTGCTCTCCTGAGCCGTCATTAATCACCTGCCAGTCGGTGCACAGTTGCAGCATCTCAGGATTGAGTTGAAGAAACTTTTCGTACATGGTTTCAACGACCCCGCGCGCACCAACGACTTTTAGCTCCTTAGCCAACGCCGCTTGGCCTTCCTCGCGCCCCGTCGGGGTAAGAACGTATTTCTCAACAGCTTCGACTTGACGCATCACGCATTTTTCGTTTTCCACCATTCCGCTCAAGATCGCGGCGGTGGTCTCCGCGTCTAATTCATGTACTGATGCAACGGTCCAAACTTCACCGAATCCTTTGAGTCGGAGTGCGAGCGCCACCAACGTTTTTGGGTCGGAGCGATGGGTCATTGATGATGTTAGGACTCGGTGTTCGCGGCTGCTTCAGCCTCTAGTTCTCGGGTGATGGCGAAAGCATCAACTTCTTCGGCTGTGTCAACCCAGTCTTCGTACTGGATAACGCCAATCTCTCCAAACTTTTTGCGGAGCCAGCCGTCACCACCATCGAGGAGTCCCAATTTCTTGCAGTTAGGAACAATTTTGGTGAAAAGCAACTGCTGAAACTCTTGGCGAAGGGGATCGGCGTACGCCAACGGAATCACCTTCTTCACATCGGCGCCCATACGTTCCCATACTTCTTGTTGAAGGAATCGGTCACGCATGCGTAAAGCCGCCTCGAACGCAAACTCTTGACGATCTCGTAGCTCTGCCTGGGTCATGTCACTGTAAACCTCTTTCAACGAAAGCACCCCAAAGGCAACGTGACGGGCTTCATCACTCATGACATAACGCAATAGTTGTTTGAGGAGAGGCTCCTGACTCTGTTGGTAGATAAGCCCAAAAGCAGCTAGCGCTAGGCCTTCGACCATGATTTGCATACCGAGGTAGGTCATGTCCCATCGGGAATCTTGGACGATGTCATCTAAGAGCATCCGCAGATGAACGTTGATGGGGTAGGTACCCGACAGCTTCGTGTCTAGGTACTTGGCGAAGACTTCGACGTGTCGGGCTTCGTCTACCACCTGTGTAGCTGCATAATATTTTGCGTCCATCCAGGGCACGGTTTCGACGATTTTTGCCGTGCAAACCAGTGCGCCTTGCTCGCCGTGCATGAATTGGCTCAAAGCCCAGTTCTGGGATTCCATGTTGAACTTGACCCACTCGTTGCGACCCCATGATTCGACGCCGGTACCAGAAAGGTCCATAACGTCTCCCGCGCTGCCGTTCATTTCATACTCTTCGACAGCGAGAGCCTCTTGATCGACTTCTGTTTCCCAAGGTAGATCTGTTTCAGCATTCCACTGCCCGGCCTTAGCTTTCTCGTACAGCTTGGCTAATTGCGGTCTGGCGCCTTTCTCATAGTCCCAGGAATAGATGCATTCAGCGTTGTTTTCAACGGAATGAATTACTTCATTCGGGTCTGTATTAGTCATCGAGAGGATGGCTTCGAAGTCGTTCGGATCTGTCCGACCGATCATCTCTTCTACCGTCGACATAAGACGCTCCTATTTAGCGGACTGCCAAAAAGTAACCCGAAGGTAACTTATAAATCAATATTTACCAGATCGAGACCTTCGAATTAGCCGATCAAACATCTTTTCCGACAAAATGGCATTAAGCGCCACAGCAACCCGAGCATCAACGCCTACCAGGCGACGAAGCGGCGGATTGCGCCGAGCAACGCACTTCTCAATAACAACAGCTACTCGATCCGGGCTCAACCCTGAGCTACTAGACCCCGTCAAATGCTCAACTGCTTTCTCCACAAAATCGCCATATTCCCGTCGTCCTGCCATAGGAAGGTCATGGTCGATTTGTAAAGATGCCTCTCTGGCCTTGTCCCACAACGGAGTTCGGACAGCGCCTGGTTCGATCATGGTGATTCTCGGCCCCGTCGGACCAAGTTCTCTGCGCAAGGAAGAGGAAAGTCCCACCAACGCGTGTTTGCTGGCGGCATACGGGCTGAGCAGCGGCACGCCAACTCGTGAGTTAATCGAACCAACGATGATAATTCGGGGATCATTCGATAGTCGAAGCGTTGGCAGCGCACAGCGAATAGAGGAAGCAACACCGACGACATTGACATCGAACTGTCGCCGCCATTCCGACGGAGTGACATATTCCAGTGGTCCTCCGACTACTACGCCGGCGTTCACCACTAACAAATCCAAGCCCAGGTAACCGCGACTGTCAGCAATTTCACCAAACGCCGTTTCGATTTGCTCGTCATCAGTGACGTCGATCCGCAGTGAGGACGCCCCATCAATTCGTTCTATATGAGATGAATCGTGGTCAGAACGAACACCGCCCCATACCTGCCAGCCATCAGCTGCCAACCGTCGCACCGTGGCGTAGCCGATACCGGTGCTGGCACCTGTAACGACGGCTGCTCGATTAGTCACTGGCGAGGTTTCACAGTGTTATTCGACAACCACATCAACGAAGGAATCTCGGAGGGTGCGTTTTGAGAATTTTCCGGTGGAGGTTTTGGGCACCTCATCAATGATTTGAGTGGCGCTAGGCAACCACCATTTGGCCATACGGGGCGTCAGGTAGTCGATTAGCTCTTCGTGGCTCAGTGATTCACCTTCTTTAAGAACGACACAAGCCATCGGCCGTTCCATCCATTTCTCCGACGTAACGGCAATGACTGCGGCCTCTGTCACCTTAGGGTGGCTCATGATTTCATTCTCTACTTCGGTCGAGCTAATCCACTCGCCTCCGGATTTAATCAGATCTTTTGTGCGGTCGACAAGACGGATGTAGCCGCGCTCGTCGCAGGTCGCTACGTCGCCAGTTCGCAACCATCCATCCTCTGTAAAGGAATCCGTGGAGTCGGGACGCTTGTAGTAACTCGCCGTTACGTACGGACCTCGAACCTGCAACTCGCCACTTGTCTCTCCGTCCCATGGGAGTTGTTCCGTTGAGTCAGGTTCGCAGATCCGAAACTCCACCGTTGGGACGATCGTTCCAACCGAAGCGCGCAAATCAGCTTTACTGTCGGCATCAAGGTCCGCCTCCGCGGATTTTATGTGCGCTACGGCGGCCAACGGGCTGGTTTCCGTCATACCCCAAGCTTGCAGAATAGGTAGCCCGATTTTCTCACGGTATGCCTCCGACAACGATTTCGGTACCGCAGAGCCACCACAAGGGATCGCTCTCAAACTGGAGACGTCGCGACCATCAAGTTCTTCGAGCACCCCCATCCATATAGTCGGCACGCCGGCGGCGATGGTTACTCGTTCAGTTTCCATCAGTTCTGCTATCGGCCCGGGCTGCAACTTGGGACCAGGGTTTACAAGGGTGGCACCCGCAGCGACGGCGGCGTGCTGTAATCCCCACGAGTTGACATGAAACATAGGCACGACAGGCAAGATGACATCCGATTCGCTTACACCCAAGCAGTCGTTCGTCATCGTTGTAAGTGTGTGTATGTAGGTGGACCGATGGCTGTAGACCACGCCCTTGGGGTTTCCGGTTGTTCCGCTCGTGTAACACATTGAGGCAGCCTGTCTCTCATCTCTAACTGCAAAATCGACTGGTGAAGCAGCTTCAATTAGATCCTCGTAACGAAGCACTCTCGAATCTTCGGGGATTTCTCCCTCTCCGTCATCCATGATGACTAGGTGTCGGACAGTCTCAAATTGGTCAACTAAGGGCCAGAGAAGTGCCATGAGCGAGCGGTCGACGAAGATGATTTCGTCTTCAGCGTGGTTTGCTACATAAACGATTTGATCCGCAAACAATCGAATATTGAGGGTGTGTAACACCCGATTGGTGCAAGGCACAGCGAAATAGAGCTCAAGGTGGCGAGCCGTGTTCCAAGCAAAAGTGCCTACACGTCCGTGCTCACTGATACCTAAGTCGGTCATTGCTCCACCCAGTCGCCGCGTACGATCAGCCCATTCCCCATAGTTGCTTCGTTCGATACCCGTAGCGGTGGCAGTGATCAGTTCCTTGTGCGGAAACAGGCTCTCTGCTCGCCGGAAGAAGAAATCAAGAGTGAGCGGGGTGTCCATCATCGTCGATTGCATGCCACAGATCGTAGGAGAAGAGCTTGCTCGCGGCCACATCCCCGTATGGTGAAAGTAACAAATGACAGAATTCAACACATCCAATACAAAACTTGACCCTAAAGACCGTCGAAGGCTCAAGCAGCTCGCAGTGGTTCCCCTTGCATTCGCATTGGCGGCCTATGTCGGACAGATACTTACGAGCGCTCTTCTTTCTTCGCAACCACTGTTGTTGATGTCGTTCAATGCCACTGACCCCATGCTCCTGCTGGCGGCTCATCAGACTGAAGCCGTACCTTTTTTGGTTGTCGGCACCGCTCGGCTCTTTGCTCCTGACTTGTTTCTTCACCAACTTGGTTGGGAATTTGGTCCAGCCACCAAGGACTATCTGAAATCCGAATTTGGCCCCCGCAGCGGTTTCATTCGAACCATTGCAGCCTTAGAACGTTGGTTTCCGAGAGTGGGGTGGTTGTTGCTCTTTGCCATTCCGGGTTATCCGATGTGTCTTTTAGCTGGTATCGCAAAAATGCGAAGAGTGCCCTTTATTGTGGTCAACCTTGCAGGAACGGTGTCTCGCCTTCTATTGATTTTTTGGGTGAGTTCAGTCTTCGAAGGTCCGCTCGGGGCGTCAGTGAGATTTATTGGTCGTTTCTCTTTGCCCTTCACATTCGCCATGGTCGCGTTAGTGATGCTGCAAAGCAGCCGCGGCAGAAAGAAAAACTCTGAGGGCTAAGCCAAATCACACGCGATCGATGTCTTGCCATGTGGGCATCCCAGGTTGCGCTCCGGCCGAGCTGACCGCTGCTGCGCCTGCCCTAACCGCTATAGCGGCCGCAGCGATTGGGTCATTGGTTTCGACGAACGCCACGGCAAAAGCTCCGACAAATGCGTCACCGGCACCAGTCGGATCTATTACTTCGACCTCTGGGGCATCTACTCGGGTTATTTCTTGGTTAACCCGAACTTCGCATCCGTCAGCGCCCAACGTGGTTACGAGGATCGGGGCGCGACTATCACCGAGCTGCTTTGCTTCGTATCGGTTGACCACAACTACATCAGCCAATGGAAGAACTTGCGACGCAACTTCGTTGAACGGCGCTGGATTGAATACAACAAGGGTCGAAGACGCCGCAGCAAGAACCGCGGCGGTTCGGGCGGCTTCTGCGGCCACTTCACCTTGCAGGAGCAATACATCTGCCGATGCGATCTCAGTAGCCGCTGCTTCTACTCTCTCTCGGTCAAGCTCACCGTTTGCTCCAGCCACCACGACAATTGAGACATCTTCAGGGTCGACGGTGATAAGCGCTAGCCCAGTCGAGGTGTTTACTTTCGACACGTGAGCCCGGTTAATTCCCGCTGCGTCCAGTTCAGCAAGTAAGAAATTCCCTCGTCCATCTCTGCCGACACACCCAACCATGGTGACGTCTGCCTTTAAACGCGCAGCTGCGACAGCTTGATTAGCTCCCTTTCCGCCGGCGTATTCTTCAACGCGACTCCCATGAATCGTCTCGTCGAGCTCCGGACGGCGAGGAATCCAAGTGGTTATGTCGTAGTTCAGGCTGCCTACGACGACGACGCGAACGGTCAATGTCTAAATCCCAAGGTAGGTATCGAGACCAATTGTCACGCCAGGATGTTCTGAAATGGCTCTGCAAGCAAGGATTATTCCGTTCATGAATGACCCCCTGTCTAGGCTGTCATGGCGAAGGGTCAAGGTTTCGCCATCAGTTCCGAATAAGACCTCTTGATGAGCGACCAGACCGCGTAACCGAACGGAGTGCACTGAGATACCACCCGGGCCAGTACCCCCTCGCGAGCCCGGAATGATCTCCTGTTCCGTCGGATCGTTCCCCCAATCACTGGATGCTTGCGCCATTCGTTCCAACGTTCTCATCGCAGTACCTGAGGGCGCATCCACCTTGTTGTCGTGGTGCAGTTCTATAACCTCCGCTGTGGGGAAAAAAGGTGCGGCCATTTCGGCGAAACGCATTAAAAGAACTGCGCCAATTGCGAAGTTTGGGGCGATGAGACAATTACTGGAAGTGAACGCTGAGCGGAAAGATGCTGTATCGCTCTCCCCTAACCCACTTGTACCTACGACCGCGTGAACACCGTTGTTTGCACACCACTGGATGTTAAGTCGAGCTGCTTCAGCGACGGTGAAATCGACAGCCACGTCAACATCGGCGGGATCGACATGCTCAAGAGATTCCAAGACGACAAGGGAACCCGTGGGATCCTTTTCACCCGAACACGTCGGATCCACCGCGGCAACAAGGTCTAAATCATTATCGGCGGCCACGGCTTCGCACACCGCTGATCCCATACGGCCTGCTGACCCTACGACTACTACGCGCATATGAGCCGTTCCTTCCTCGCTGGCCCACAACGTTGTGGGCCCTGCCACCATTCTGGGCGACAGGGCTCACAGTTGGAATCACTATTTTGAAATAAACAGGTTTTTCAGAGTCTCAGCTGATCAACGACGGCTGCGACGTCGACGACGTCCTCGCCCGTCATCCTTTGGTTCGGGACCCATTTCGCCGTACACCGCCTCGGTTGTGCTGGAGAAGTGTTCTTCAAACGAAACATATTCTCGAGCGTCGGCTGAAGTGTTGTCATCATCGGAAGATGCTTCCTGCGAATCGGCTGTGTTGACCGCTTCAGGACTCTCCGTTGTGGTCTGACCGTCGCTGGGCTCATCATTTGCATCACCGGAGTCTTCGCCTGACCCTGCTCCAGAGTCTGCTCCAGAGTCTGCGACCATTGACAGAGACAGTTTGCCGCTCGGGTCTATGTCATCTACCAGAACCTTCACGGTATCGCCGACGTTTAATACTTCTTCGACTTTGTCAAGGCGTCGCTTTCCACCGATCTTGCTGATGTGTAGCAAGCCGTCAGTTCCAGGCAAAATGTTGACGAACGCACCGAATTTGGTGATATTGACTACTCGGCCGTCGTACTCTGCCCCAACGTCAGCAGTTGGCGGGTTGACGATTAAGCGGATCTGACGTTCCGCTTCTACAACCTTGTCGCGATCTGGTGATCCGATACTGACTATGCCGACAGTGCCATCATCATCAACAGAAATATCAGCACCAGTTTCTTCCTGAACGGTGTTGATAACTTTCCCTCTTGGGCCGATCACTTCACCGATCTTGTCGATCGGAATCTCGAAGCTGACAATCTTCGGAGCATTACCTCCGACGTCGGGCCGTGGCTCAGATATTGCCTCATTCATCACCGCGAGTATCTGCATGCGGGCTGCGCGGGCTTGAGATAGTGCTTGTGTAAGAACTTCCGCTGGGATGCCCTCGATCTTGGTGTCGAGTTGGAGGGCGGTTATAGCGTCTTCGGTCCCCGCAATTTTGAAGTCCATATCCCCAAAAGCATCCTCTGCCCCCAAAATGTCTGTCAGTGTCACATATTTACCTTCGGCATACACGAGACCCATGGCGATGCCAGATACATGACCGCGAATAGGCACTCCTGCGTCCATCAGGGAGAGCGAAGATGCACACACTGAACCCATGGATGTTGACCCGTTCGATGAGAGCACATCAGAAACCAGCCGAAGGGTGTAGGGGAAGTTTTCTTTAGACGGAATTGTTGGGAGTAAAGCTCGTTCAGCGAGCGCACCGTGGCCAATTTCTCGACGTTTGGGACCACGCATGAATCCGGCTTCACCCGTCGAAAACGGGGGGAAGTTGTAATGATGCATGTACCGCTTGCGGTCGTTCGGGTTCAGCGTGTCAATCAGTTGCTCCATGCGACTCATACCCAAGGTCGTTGCGTTCAACACCTGAGTCTCACCGCGCTGAAACAGCGCTGACCCATGTGCCGTTTCGCCGATATAGCTAACCTCAGCTGACAACGGACGAACTTCGTCCGTGGCCCGGCCGTCGATGCGAAAACCATCTTCAACGATCCGTCGACGAACGATTTCTTTCGAAATTGAGCGCACCGCTGCACCGATTTGTTTGGCAGCGTCGGCTGTTTCGGCGAATTCCTCTTCGAGTTGGGTGCGAATCTCTCCTGTTACGACGCTTTGTCGAGCTTCTCGTTCAGCTTTATCGGCGATGGACATCGCCTCGGTGAGCTGTGGGGTTGCGACCGAACGCACCCTCTCGAGAATCTCGTCGCTGTAGTCCACACTTGGAATCCACTCGAGCGCTTCGATATCGCCTAGTTGACTCCGTAACGCCTTCTGTAGCTCAATGACGTCGTCAATCCATTGTTTTGAGGCTTCTAGCCCGTCAGCGAGCACCTCTTCGGTGACCTTCGGAGCTCCATCATCGTAATATTCGAAGGCTCGCTCGGTGCCTCCAGCTTCAACCATCATGATGGCGATGTCGCCATTTTCGAGTTGTCTACCAGCGACCACCATTTCGAACGTCGCTGTTTCTCCTTCCTCATACGTCGGGAACGGAATCCATGAGCCGTCGGTGCTGTAGGCAATACGCACTGCAGCGATAGGACACTCAAAAGGAATTCCGCTCACCCATAGGGCTGCTGAAGCGCCGTTCAGGGCAACTACGTCGTAGGGATTCTCGCCATCAACGCCAAGGATGGTGCCCACGACATGCGTCTCGTGGCGGTAGTCGCTAGGGAAGTTAGGGCGCAAAGGTCGATCAATCAGTCGACAAGTAAGAATTGCGTCATCTGAGGCCCGCCCTTCTCGACGGAAAAATGATCCGGGGATTCGCCCCGCTGCATACATGCGCTCTTCGATATCGACGGTTAACGGGAAAAAGTCCGCACCATCGCGGGGTTTACTTGATGCTGTCGCGGTAACTAGGACCTGTGTGGACCCTATTCTCGCTGTAACAGCTCCATTCGAAAGACCTGCAAGTTTGCCGGTTTCGAATGAAATGGTTTTGTCGGTACCCGAGATTGGGCCCGATACGGAAATGGCATCAGCCATAGGTTTCTTCTACTCCTTCGGCGAGACGTTCTCGCCATGATTTACATTCAGTTGGAAGACGTCGCCCACCCGATTTGGTTTGAGGAAGCGACGACCACCAATTGCGATGCGATCTGTGTGCTGGCGAGCTTTGGCCGTGCGCGAAATTGGCGGCGTGACAGCCGCCTAGATCGCTCAGCGACGCAGCCCGAGTTTTGTAATGAGCGCCCGGTAACGCTCGACGTCGTTGTTAGCGAGATAGTTCAGAAGGCGACGGCGTTGACCAACAAGTTTGAGTAAGCCGCGTCGACTGTGGTGATCCTTTACGTGGGTCTTCAAGTGTCCGGTGAGATCTTCGATCCGTTCCGTGAGCAACGCAACCTGGACTTCGGGTGAACCCGTGTCAGTTTCGTGATGCCGGTGCGCTGCCATAGTGGCGGACTTTTCGGCCATGTGTTTATTTCCTCGGGATACAACTTCGTGCCGCTAAGTGGTGGGGATTGCGGCTGGGTGGCTGGCACGAGAGTTACGCGCCGAGGAGCATTCTAACAGCGAAGTTCTTGGATAGTGCAGCCCTAGATCGGGTCGACAATTACTCGGAAAGACATTGGGCGGCGTTCATGACGTCCTTGCCCAGTTGAGCGACTAACTGATCAACATCTTCGAATCGTCGCTCGCCCCGCAAGCGTCGGACAAATCGGACTTTTGCTTGTTCCCCATAAAGGTCTCCGCGAAAGCCGATCAAATGAGCTTCGATAAGTGATCTTTCCGCAAAGTCATAGAACGTGGGTCGTTTACCTATGTTGACCGCAGCGGGGTATTGAGTGCCATCGGGACGTTGATACCACCCTGCGTAGACACCGTCAGACGGCACCTGTAAATCAGGCGTCGTTGGCAAATTTGCGGTGGGAAACCCAATCGTTCTTCCTCGCCGGTCTCCGGGCGTCACAATTCCTCGCACTTCGAAGGGTCGCCCCAAGAGCCGATGCGCCTTTTCTACGTCCCCATCGTCAAGAGCCATACGAATCGATGTCGATGAAATTACTTCTCCTTCGCCCGTAATTTGCTTGACTAGGGGAAGTCCGATGACTTGGTAGCCGCACTCATCCCCCACTGCTTTGAGAGTCTCCACGTCCCCTCGGCGGTCTTTGCCAAAGTGAAAATCAGCACCAACTACGATTACTTTCGCCTGAAGAGAGTCAACGAGGATTTGCCTTGCGAACGTTTCGGCACGAACCTGTGCCTGTTTCGGTGTGAACTCGACTACCAGTGTGTAATCGACGCCTGTCTCAGCAAGAAGTTCAAGCTTGGTGTCTAAATCGCACAACAGAAGAGGCGCCGAGTCTGGTCTGACTACCGTCGCAGGGTGGCGGTCAAAGGTCACTACGGCAGTAGCGCATCCTCGTTCCGCCGCCATCCGATGCATTTCAGCAATCACGGTGCGATGTCCGCGATGCACGCCGTCATATTCTCCGACGGTAACTACGCTGCCTTGCTCTAGTGACGGCGACCAGGCTATGTCACGAATGATCTCCACCAAGTCAAACTATCGGGAACCCGATCTTAGAACGACTCCGTCTTGTTATTCGAAAGCGTTCGGCTGGCTTGGCGCGGTCACTGAGCCAGCACCACACCCACGACAACACGACCCTCCACATGTTCGTGAACGGCAATGAGCTCCTCGGATGCGTCGACTAAGGCCCAAGGACCATCTCCTTGGGTGCGATTCGAATTGAGTCTCCCCCCATTTCGCACGAACGACTCCTCTTCTTCACTCAGGACTATCCGATCTATTCCGCGGACCAACTCGATTACGGGCAGCAAGGGCGCTTCTTCGATCGTGCCAGATTCATCGAGTTTGTATATGCCACTAGCTACCCGACGCAGGCAACGAATATGTGCTCCTCCTCCTAGGGCTGTTCCTAAGTCAGCACCTAGTGTTCGGATGTAGGTACCAGCAGAACAGTCAATGACAGCGCTCCAAACTAACGAGTCCGCCGTGGCTTCGATTTCAAACCGGCTGATAGTCACTAGACGCGCTTCGCGCTCTACCTCAAGCCCTTGACGGGCGAGATCGTGGAGACGTCGCCCCCCGACTCTTCGCGCCGACACCATCGGTGGAATCTGTTGAATCTCGCCAGTAAGGCCCTTGGCGGCAGCTAAGACATCTACTCTTTCGACGGACATTTGATGACGAGCAACTATTTGGCCAGAGGCGTCAAGCGTGTCAGTCTCGGTTCCTAAGACGATCTCCACTTCATATGTCTTAAAAGAGGCCGAAGCGAACCGTAATAGTCTCGTTGCTCTTCCGACACCAACGACGAGGACTCCTGTGGCATCGGGGTCAAGAGTCCCGGCATGGCCTATTCGCCGTTCACCGAAACGTTTTCGTAGGCCGGCCACCACGTCGTGAGAGGTCATCCCCGCCGGTTTGTCGATGAGGAGCATGCCGTGAACGGTCGCTGGTCGCCTGCCCATCAGTCACGTTCAACCTTCTCGTCGGGGGTGCCCAAGCCGAGTTTGTCCAAAATTGAATCAATGCGATGGGCCTCACCGATCGATGGGTCAGGTGAGAATTGAAGTGCCGGCGTGCGTCGCATTCTTGACTGTCGCGCCAATGCTTGCTGAACACGTTGTCGGTGTTCCTCTAACGCGACCACCACCTCGGGAACGTCTTCCTCGTCGAGGACGTCAAACCACACGGTCGCTCGAGTTAGTTCACGGTCAACATCAACTCCGGTTACCGCTAGCAAAAAGAGACGCTCGTCATCTATCCGTTCGAGTTCCGTCGCCACTATCTCGCGAATTAACCCTCCAACCCGGTCGGTGCGTTCATAATTTTGCCCAGCTCGGCGTTGGCGGCCCCGTTGCTGTTTCATAAGGTGGCCTCCCGACTCAGCATCAAGATCAGCTTCTTAGACGCGCGGGATCTCCCGCTCATCGTAGGTTTCGATCACATCGCCTTCTTTGAGGTCTGTGAAATCGGAGAGTCCGATGCCGCATTCCATTCCTGCGTTTACTTGAGGCACTGAATCTTGGAAGTGGCGAAGTGATGCAACTTCTCCCTTCCAAATAATTGTGCCTTCGCGTAAGAATCGAACCTTTGCCCCGTCCCTGATGGTTCCGTGTTCAACGAAACAACCTGCAACTGGTCCTACTCGCGAGATGCGGAAGACTTCACGCACCTGGGCTTCGCCAGTGACAATCTCTTCGAATTCCGGTTCGAGCATTCCAAGCATCGCATTTTCGATGTCGTCAAGTAGTTGATAGATGATTTCATACAGTCGAATTTCGACGTCTTCTCGCTCGGCTGCTTCTCGCGCTTTTCGGTCGGGACGAACGTTAAATCCGATGATTGTGGCATTCGATGCGATCGCCAACTGGACATCATTTTCGTTGACTCCGCCTACGCCTCTACTGACGAATGAAAGTTTGACTTCTTCGCGTTCCAGTTTGCGCAAGCTGTCTGTCACTGCTTCCAAGGAGCCGTGGACATCAGCTTTGAGAACCAGATTCAATGTAGCGGCCTCGCCAGCTCGGATCTGCTTGAAGATGTCTTCGAGCTTGGCGCCTCCGGCGCCTGATGAAGATGCGCTGGCCATGCTGGCTTGACGCTGCCAATGTTCTCGCGTGTCGGCCACACGACTGGCAGTTTTTTCGTCAGGCGCAACAGTAAACATGTCGCCTGACCGTGGCACCTCTGACAGACCAAGAACTTCTACCGGAACTGAGGGCCCGGCTTCTTTGATGGTGTTGCCGAGATCATCTGTCATCGCGCGCACTCGACCCCATGCGGCACCGGCGACCATGGGGTCGCCAACTGAGAGCAAGCCCTGCTGCACTAGCACCGTGGCGACTGGGCCTCGTCCTCTGTCGAGATTTGCTTCTAGAACAGTTCCGATGGCACGACCGTCTGGCGCAGCGCGAAGCTCTTCAAGTTCTGCGACTAAAACAATTTGGTCAAGGAGCTCATCTATACCGTCTTCGGTCATTGCCGAGACGGGAACAGTGATGACATCTCCCCCGTAGGACTCGGGTATTAGGTCACGTTCAGCTAATTGAGCCAGAACGCGGTTGGGATCGGCACCTTCCCGATCCATTTTGTTGATCGCAACGACAATTGGCACCTCGGCCGCCCGTGCGTGATCCATAGCTTCAAGGGTTTGGGGCATGACGCCATCATCGGCCGCGACTACCAGAATGACGATGTCCGTGGCTTGGGCACCGCGGGCGCGCATAGACGTAAAGGCCGCGTGGCCAGGAGTGTCAATGAACGTAAGCGCCTGTCCGTTTCTTTCAACCTGGTAGGCACCTATGTGTTGTGTTATGCCGCCCGCTTCGCCGTCGACGACGTTGGAAGATCTGATGCGGTCCAAAAGCAATGTTTTTCCATGGTCAACATGACCCATAACTGTGATTACCGGCGGGCGCGGTGCCGACCCTAAAGCCTCGAGATCGATATCCAGGACTTTGAGAATCTCTTCTTCTTGTTCAGCGCCAGGATCGACGATGCGTATCTGGGCACCTAACTCAGCGGCAAAGAGTTCAACCATGTCGTCGCTCAGTGATTGAGTCGCAGTAACCATTTCTCCTTGCTGAAGGAGGAATCGAACAACGTCAGCAGCAGAGCGATTTAAATTACCCGCAAGTTCTTGCGCAGTCGAACCACGTTCGATTACGACCTCACCCTCAGGAACCGGCGCGTCCACAGGCGTGTACGTAGCAAGCTCCTGGGGCTGTAGTTCCTCGCGCTGACGTCTACGCCGCTTTTGCTTTCGGCCTCGTCGCTGTTGAGGGCCTCCGCGAGGGCCGCCAGGACGACTGTTGAGGGCCTCCGCGAGGACCGCCAGGACGACCACCAGGACCACCACCGGGACCACCAGGACCACCACCGGGACCACCGGAACCACCACCGGGACCACGAGGACCACCAGGACCACCGGAACCACGAGGACCACCAGGACCACCGGTGGATCGCCCTCCCGAGCGTTGCCCGCTTGGCGAACCGAGGTTTCCCGCCTGCCGAGAGCGCGGGGGGCCAGGAGGTGGCGGGATTGCCTGCCCAGAACCCGAGCGGGGTGGGGCACCAGGTGGGGGGGGAATGGGTTTACCGCCAACTGAGCGAGGGGGTGCGGGCATTCGGGCCGATGCCGGGGCTGGCGCTGATCCGATATCTCTATTCGTGGGTGTTTCTTCCCGAGCAGTCGGTGTTTCTTCCCGAGTAGTCGGTGTTTCTTCGGCCTTAGAGTAGCACGCGCTGGTGTTTCTTCGACTGTCCTTCGCGCTGGTTCCTGACCGCTGGAGGTGACTAGTGGTCGTGCCGGTGGCGGAGGGGCTTGAGGGGCTGGAGGGGCTGGCGCTTCAGCCTCGCTGGGGGCGGACGCTTCAGCTTCGGCTTCATTCGGGGGAGTTGTTGCCGCGGGTGGCTTCGTCACCGCAGCGGGTTCTATTGCCGGAGCTTTTTTCTTTGGTGGAGCCTTCTTTGTTACCGCAGCCTTCTTCGGCACAGCGGCCTTTTTTATTGCTACAGCCTTTTTCTTATTCTTTGCAGGAGCTGCTGTTTGCTCCTCATCAAGATCCGGAGGCTGCACCTCTCGAATCAACCCTTCTCGTTCCGCTTTTCGGCGGACGCGGTCGGCTTGAGCGACCTGGACACTTGACGAGTGACTTTTGACACCAATTCCGAGCGCGTCACAAAGATCTAGCGTCTCCTCGTTGGTAAGACCCAACTCTCTTGCAAGTTCGTAGACCCGGGGGTTCTTGGGCAAGCGCGTTCCTTGTGTGTCGGTTAGGTCGAAGAGCCGTAGTCACCGGCTCCTCCGCTATCTTCGCAGACGATGGCGGGGATCCAGTAAACAACGATGTGGTAGACCAAACAGCAACGCTACCGGTTATCACAGCCGCTAGTGCTCAGTTACTCGGCTGTTCCTCTTGCTCTTGGCTACTTTGGTTATCTTGCACTACTTCCGATGAGGCCTCTTCATTTCCTGTTTGCTCACTATCTGGACCTACATCACTATCCCCAACGGCCGTTTCTTCGGCCGCTGTAACCCAATCGTCGGCAGACATCGCCTCGCTGCCATCGGCGGGTACCCAAGTTTGGTCACCCGTCTCTGGATCGGTTACCCACTCCCCTTCGGCCCAATCTCCATCGGCATATGCGGTTTCCTCTTCGAGGATCTGAGTTTCACTCTTGATGTCAATTCGCCAGCCAGTTAATCGAGCAGCAAGACGCGCGTTTTGTCCTTCACGTCCAATAGCTAGAGATAACTGATGATCTGGCACCACTACTTCTGCAACACCTTCAACTTCGTGGAAGCGAACCTCACGGACCTTCGCAGGCGACAATGCCTTAGCTACGAAGTCGTGCTGGTCTTCTGAGAAGGGAACGATGTCGATTTTCTCTCCGCGTAACTCGTTGACGACCTGTCGAACTCGTGCGCCGCGAGATCCTACACAGGCCCCGACTGGGTCAATATTGGTGTCGTTTGACCAAACAGCGATCTTTGTCCGGTGGCCTGGCTCACGCGCACATGCCTTCATCTCGACTATGCCGTCGCTAATCTCGGGGACCTCAAGTTTGAAAAGTTCACGAATCAGTCCGGGATGTGTCCTCGAAACGACGATCTGTGGGCCCTTGGCGGTTTTTCTCACCTCGACGATGTAGGCCTTAAGCCGGCTATTAGGCTCTGGCCTTTCGTAAGGCACCTGTTCCGATTGCGGGAGTAATGCCTCGACTCGACCTAGATCGAGAAGCGTGTACCTTGAGTCCGTCTGCTGGATGATGCCTGTCACGATGTCACCCTCGCGGCCTGCGTACTCATCGTATTTCATGTCCCGTTCGACCTCGCGAATTCGCTGGGTCAACACCTGACGAGCGGTCTGAGCGGCAATCCTCCCAAAATTTTCTGGAGTGTCATCCCATTCTTGGACGACGTTGCCCTCTTCATCAATTTCCTGGGCAATAACTGAAATATTAAACGTCTCGTCTATAACGACGTATGCGTCATCTGCAGCGTCGGGAGTTCGTTTGTATGCGGACTCAAGCCCATTTGCGACCGCTTCAAGTAGTACCTCTGTACTCATGCCCTTTTCGGCAGCCAGAGCTTGAAGAGCTTCCATCATGTCTGGGGTAGTCATTTGTGACTTCCTCCCTCGTGCTTGGTTTTGGGTTCTTTTTTTCCTGATGGCGACCCGGGTTTAGGGGTGGGTTCCCATTCAAAAACGGTGCGAGCTTTCTCAATTTCGTCAATAGGAATGCTCACAAGTCCAGATTCAGAATCTTCGATGGTCAGAAGCCCGTCGTCCGCTGAAATTAAGGTGCCTCCTATGCGACGCCGACCGTTCATTCCTGGGGTAGTCCGAATGCTGACAATTTCTCCGATTGCGCCAATGAAGTGGCCAACGTGATGGAGACGGCGTTCAACTCCAGGTGTGGAGACCTCCAAGGTGTAGCGGCCAGGAATCGGGTCATGTTCATCGAGAACCACGGCGACGGTCCGACTTAGCAACGACAGTTCATCAACACCTAGGGCATTCTCGCTTTGCACAAGTACAGCGAGGGTTCCACCGTTGTGTCGAATGTCATAAAGGTGATGTCCCGACGCTTCGATTACTGGCTCTATGAGTGAAAAAATGGGCTCGAGGTGTTGCTGAGAATTTGAGCTCATCAGACCTCCATTCAGCGCTATGTAGGAGTTGCAAAATATTTATGGCGAAGAAAAAGGACGTGGGCGAAGCCCACGTCCAGCAAAAATCCCGCTGACCTGTCAACGCAATCGTACCAGCACCTTTGCCCTTCCCAACCTAGGTCGAGTGTCGGTGCGGAGGGGGCTCAGCGTTTTCTAATCATCTCGACAACTTGTTCGGCATGGTTGACATCTTCACCTTGAAGTTCAATCAACGCAGCCCTATCCGCTTCTGCTTCAGCCTCCGCTGAATGATCCGCTGCTGCCAACGCTCCCTCTACACCATCAGACATGATTATTTGAGCCCATTCCAGAAGGGCATCAACCATTTCGTCTTCGGGCACAACCTTTACAACCTGCCCTTTAACAAAAAGATGGCCCCGTTTACGACCAGCAGCTATGCCTAAATCTGCCCCCTTGGCCTCACCAGGACCATTGACAACACACCCCATTACGGCGACCTGTATTGGCAAACTAAGTTCAGACAGGACTTCTTGCGCCTTTGATGCAACTGCGATGACGTCGACTTCTGCTCTGCCACAAGATGGGCACGCTATGAGATCAAGTGCGCTTCGTTCACGTAGGCCAAGAGCTTCTAGTAGCTGACGGCCGGCGCGTGCCTCTTCGACGGGGTCGGCAGTGAGGCTGTACCGAATGGTGTCGCCTATGCCCTCGTTGAGCAGAGTCGCGATACCAGCAGTGGCTTTCAATATGCCACCTGGGGGTGGACCAGCTTCAGTCACTCCAAGGTGCAGTGGAAAATCGACTGCATCAGCTAATAGGCGGTAGGCGTCAACCATTAATCGAACATCACTGGCCTTGACTGAAATTTTTACATCGTCAAATCCGACTTCTTCGAAGTATCCAAGTTCGCGTTTAGCTGATTCGACGAGAGCTGTAGCAGTGAGACCGTGCTTTTGTTCGATATCAGGATCCAGCGACCCAGCGTTGACCCCTATCCGGATTGGCACTTGACGATCCCGAGCTTCGGAGGCGATTACTTTGATGTGCTCGGCTTTGCGAATATTGCCCGGGTTCAGACGCAGACAGGCTACGCCTGCGTCAAGCGCTGCCAGAGCTAGCCGGTGCTGAAAGTGGACGTCTGCCACCAAAGGAACCGGGGAACGGGGCACGATTCGCGCAAGACCTTCGGCAGCCTCAAGCTCGTTGCAAGTGCATCGAACTATTTCAGCTCCGGCAGCGGCCAGCGCATAAATTTGCTCAAGTGTCGCGTCAACGTTGGCGGTCTTAGTCGTCGTCATCGACTGAACACTGATGGGAGCGCCTGCCCCCACAGGCACGCCTCCAACATCAACTTGGCGGGTCACACGACGTTCAAACATCTTTAACAGTCTGTCATCTCAGCCACATAATCCTACTCAACCGTCCCGCGCTCAAAAGCCAAGGGGGTTAGCTAGATCCAAGTACACGGCTCCTAAACCAAAGAAGGCCAGCAAGGCCACTACCGCGTAGGTAAAGGGAAGCAGTCGGGTTGTGTCAATCAAGTGACGGCGTCCACTGCTCCCCTCGCGAATCCGCTCGTAAGTAGCGATCGCGACGTGGCCACCATCGAGGGGCAACAACGGAAGGAGGTTAAAGACACCAATGAAGACGTTAAAGGCGACAAAAAGTTGCATTCGTTCGGAACCGCTTAGCTGATCGCTCGCTCCGATTTGAACGACTCCAACTATCGACACGGGTCGCGTCTCAAGATTGTCGTTTGCCGTTGGGTCGTTCGGCGGCGAAAAGATTCGATCTACAACTTCGCCAAAATTTGTCACAATCACCCAAATTCCGCGAATCGATTGACCGACCATGGTGCTGAATTCCGAGAAAGTCTTTCCCACGGCGGCAGCAGGGCCCGACTTAGTCAACAGGATCGCCTGCCGCCCTCCGATACCCAGCAGCCCGCCGCCTTCAGGACTTGTATCCAACACTGTTTCGGTTGACAAGGTTCTGCCGTCTCGCAAGATTTGGAGTTCAACTTTTTCCCCTGGGCGATTGCGGATGGCCTCCACCAGGTCAACCCATTCAACCGTCGATTCATTATCGACGTACACGATACGGTCACCCGGTTCTATGCCAGCTCTCGCGGCGGCACTTCGTTCTCCATCGATTCCTTGATTAACGACAGTTCCTACTTCCCAACTTCCTTCTTCGATAACCGGCTCACCCATGAAGCAAAAGAGGACGAACAGACCTATCACCGCCATGAGGAAGTGCATTAGGGAGCCAGCTGAAGCAACGAGAAGACGTCGCGGATAGGTCTGTTGTCTGTAAGTACGAGGTTCATCCGCAGGTGGGACTTCATCCAGGTTGGTCATGCCGACGACTTTGACGTAGGCCCCAGCGATGATCGGCCTGATACCGAATTCGGTCTCTCCTCGGCGAAAGCTGAACAAACGCGGGCCAAACCCCAAGAAGAACTCTGTGGCTTTCATCCCAGTAATCCGGGCTGTAACGAAGTGTCCGAGCTCATGGACAAAGACGACAAATGCGATAACCATGGCGACGGCGAGCATCGCTTTCGATACCCATCCGAGCAGGATTAGCGATCCAGCTATTCCGACGCCTCCCGCCAAAGCGCGAGTTCGAGGACCGAGGTTCGAGGCAGCAGAATCAGACACCAGAACCCCCGTGGGTGCTTTTCGACTGAACGCACTCACGTCCGCGCCGGTCCGCTCGCACTATGGCGTCGACCGAATCGGCGGTTGCGCCGTCATGAAGTTCCAGTGCCCTTTCGATTGACGGCGCTATTTCTGACCATGAGATCGTTCCACTCAGGAACGCTTCAACCGCTGCTTCGTTGGCTCCGTTCATCCACGCGGGGGCTGTACCTCCGATTCGGCCAGCCTCATACGCCAGGTCAAGGCATCTGAAGGTTTCTCGGTCAGGCGGTTCGAAGTGAAGCGACTTGGTCTCGCTCCAATCGATGGCACCAAATGGGGTTCGAATTCGATCCGGGTATGCGAGCGCGTAGCCAATCGGCAATCTCATATCGGGTTCGGATAATTGGGCGATCGTTGCGCCGTCGGTAAAGGTGGCCATTGAATGAACAATGGACTCGGGGTGCACCACAACTTCTATTTTTGCGTAGGGAACGTCGAAAAGCTCATGAGCTTCTATTACTTCCAGACCTTTGTTCATGAGCGTCGACGAATCGACCGTGATTTTGGGTCCCATGGACCAAGTCGGATGTTCGAGGGCCTGCTCAACGGTGACCTCTTTCAGATCGGCCGAATTACGACCTCTGAACGGTCCGCCGCTCGCTGTGAGTAGCAACTTTTCCAGATGACGTGGGGCGTCAACGTCGTTGTCTGCCCTGAGGCACTGATGTAACGCGCAGTGCTCACTGTCTACGGGAATCAATTCAGCACCTGGCACCAAACGCAGCGGTCGTACCAAAGGACCTGCAGCAATCAGGCTTTCCTTATTCGCCAAAGCAAGACGTCTACCTGAACTCAGTGCAGCGAGCGTCACTCCCAGGCCAGCAAACCCAACCACCCCGTTGACAATCACGTCGGCGCGAGTTGCTAGTTCTTCGAAGCCAGCCTCACCAACCAGGACCTCTATACCGGCAGGCACTCCAGCCTTAAGTCGGTTAGCTAAGCCTGATTCACCAATTGCTACGGCATCAGGTCGAAACTCCTTTGCCTGTTCGATGAGTTGGTCAACCGATGACCAGGCCGCTAAAGCCGTGATGTCGAAACGATCGGGTTCGGCCCGAACAACGTCAGCGGTCTGGGAACCAATTGATCCTGTAGCTCCTAGAACCGCGACCGTAGTCACTCAGTTACCTTTCAACCCAGAACTAAGTCAGCAACGAAGAACGTCGTCGGCAGTACAAACAACAAGGCATCGAAGCGATCAAATACACCACCGTGACCAGGAAGAAGAGTTCCCATGTCTTTAACTCCCATATCTCGTTTAATCATTGATTGGGCCAGATCCCCGATGGGAGCGATGACTGCAATTGCCAACCCGAGCCATAGACAATCCATCATCGATTGTGACCACGGATGAATTCCGGGAAAACGATTCAAAACCAGAGTGGTGACAACTACCGACAGCATCATGCCGCCAAGTAACCCTTCGTAGGTCTTGTTTGGACTGACTCGAGGGGCGAGTTTGGACTGCCCGGTGGTACTGCCGATGACGTAGCCACCAACGTCGTATGCCACGGTCCCAATCACGGCACCAATAAGAATCGCGTCTCCATTCGGTTGGGCGAGAATCAAAGCTGCGAACGAACCGAGACCACCGACCCAGCCAACACCGAGGAAGGTCACTGCGAGGTTCGCTGTCACATGTTCGGAGTCGACGTCGAAGAGGAACCAACACATTCCAGCCAACACCGTTAGGCCTAATACAACCGGGTAGGCCTCATACCCTCTGTGGTAAGCGCCAAGAGATAAGCCTACGACTGCTGCAATTCCGACCAGCGTGGCGGGGCGGTATCCAAGGTTCTGAGCCGACGTGAAGAACTCGGCGGCTGCAAATCCGAGAGCCAAGAGCACCAGGCAAAGCACCGCCCATGGGCCGACTTTGAGTAATCCAAAAAAAGCTGCCCCTAAAGCCAACCCGACTGCAATGGCCACCGGAAGGTTGCGGCCTCCCGATCGACTTGGCGAACCCGTTCCCTCAGTTTTACTGCCGCTATGTGTGACCACTCGTTCGTCATCAGTCACTTTGTTTGGCTCCTCATAGTCTCGCCGACCTTCTCGCCAATGTGGTGCTGGCCCACCGAAATGAGTCAATTCATCACCTTCTTCTTCGAGGTTGTCGGGGTTGTCTTCTTTATCGGTGTTGGCCTCACCGTCAACGAACGGGGTACGAGCCATTGCACGCTGACTCGGCGGAGTGTCGAAAAGCTCGATTACGCGAGGCTGCTGCCGGGAGTCATCTGATGGCGTTTCCTCTTCACCTGTTCTAACAGTGTGGTCGAAGGAAACAAGTTCCGTCAGACTGTCCGACTCAGTCGTCTCATCATCGCTCGGTTCATCTTCGTCATCGGCTAGAAGCAATTCAGCGGTGGGTTCATCTGTAAAGAAATCGTTATCGCCGCTAGGGCTTTCACCGTCCGAAATATCAGGGGGGTCCGGGTCGCCTTCAGGTTTGGATATATCGTCCGATATGGCTGGCGGGCTGTCATCTTCTTGGCCATCGTGTGTTGAAGTTGGGCTGGAGTCAGCTTCTAGAAGATCATCGCGTGTTGACGCGACCTCGCTCTCACCTCTGGCTTCTCCGACACCTTGATCCACCGTTCCGGTATCGAAATATGGCGTTTCATCTTCCGCGATACGACCGATAATCGGAGCGTTCTCGAATGCTGATGTGTCGAACGGATCATCGTCTTCGAAAAGCGGTTCATGGAATAGGTCGTCAGTCGAAAGTTCTGTTTGGGAGTATTCGTCCTCGTTCAACTCGGACACCGATTCCTTGAGCGCCACCATGCTGGGTCCTGCATCTTCTACATTTATCGGCCCGGTGTCGAATAGCTCCACGCCTTCCACAGGCACAATCGTCGGAATAGTGTCGGAGCGCAAGACATCTAGAAGTCCTGTGTCTGAAGTGTCAACTAAGTGCGGGTCATCGGGGAGTTGAGGGAAAAGTCTCGAACCGCGCTCAGACCCAGCGTCGACCTCGGGTGGGTCCGGGCGTTCTCCTCCGTCGGGTAGTTGCCCAGATCCAGGTTCCGACCAATGGGGTATCGGCATCTCATCGAAGTCAAAAGACAACACGGGTCCAGAATCGTTCTCGCCAGACACCTCTTCAGGACGTCGGCGTTCAATATCGTCAGCGTCACCATCAGACATATCGACTCCTGACTTCTGACTCAAACCTCAAGCAGCTCTTGCTCCTTGGCGCTGAGCGCGCGATCAATTTCGTCGACTGCGTTCTGGGTGAAACGGTCGAGTTCTTTGCTAAACCGTTCTTTGTCGTCAGACGATATTTCTTTATCTTTTTCGAGTGCATCTAAGTCCTGGCGGGCCGATCGCCGAAGGTTGCGGACGGCGACTCGACCATCTTCAGCCATCTGCTTGACCACTCGTACCAGATCTCGTCGCCGTTCTTCGGTCAAAGGCGGAAAAACTAGGCGCAGCACCTCACCATCGTTGCTCGGGTTAATACCCAAGTCCGATTCCATCAGAGCCTTCGATATTCCCTCCATAGAGCCTCGATCAAAAGGCTGGACCACTAGTACGCGAGCTTCTGGAACGGAGAAGCTCGCCAACTGCTGAAGAGGCACGCCAGCACCGTAGTAGTCAACTTTCAACTTTTCGACGAGCGCTGGTGTAGCTCGACCTGTGCGAACAGTCGCATAATCAGTTTGTGCGTGTTCTACTGCCCGTTGCATGCGTTCTTGGGCATCATCACATATCTCTTGGGCGAACTCGCTCACCTGACCAGCGTACCGATTGCGGCGCCACCCAGGATGGACTCAAAATTGCCGCGCGCCATCAGGTCAAAAACGACGATCGGCATTTCATTGTCCTTACACACTGCGATTGCCGCGCTGTCCATGACTGCTAACTCCTGGGAGAGAACATCGAGGAAAGAGACCTCTTCGAGCAGCGTGGCTGCTGGATCGATTTTTGGATCAGCGGTGTAAACGCCGTCGACCCCGGAGTGAGTGCCCTTAAGAACTACATCAGCGTCGATCTCTGCAGCACGAAGCGCTGCAGCGGTGTCGGTGGTGAAATATGGGTTTCCGGTTCCAGCTGCAAAAATCACAACTCGTCCCTTTTCAAGATGCCGCACGGCCCTGCGTCGGATATACGGCTCCGCTATTTGCGCCATACCGATCGCGGTCATAACACGTGTGGGGACTTCTGCTCTTTCAAGTGCGTCCTGCAGAGCTAGGGCGTTGATCACTGTGGCGAGCATGCCCATATGGTCAGATTGCGCTCGGTCCATGCCTCCATCCGAGCCGGACATACCTCTCCAGATATTCCCTCCACCCACCACGACGGCGATGTCTACGTCATGGTGTTCACGAACGGCTGAAATCTCCAAAGCCAAGCCTCGAAGAATCTCACCGCTGATGTTGTCCGCGGAAGGGTCGGCGAGCGCTTCACCTGAAAGCTTAAGAACGACTCGTTTCCAGGGGCTTTCACCCTCCCAGCGTTGAGCCCGCTCCAACACGTCAGTTGCCGATTTCCACCTGGGTGAATCGACTTATCGTCGCCGCACCCAGTAGCTCGGCCATGCCAAGCTTTTCGTCTTTGACAAATTTTTGTTCAAGAAGCGCTGTGTCTCTAAAGAAACCCGACATTCGCCCGTCAACAATCTTTTCGATCGCCTGTTCCGGTTTGCCTTCGTTTCGAGTGATGTTTTCTAGGGTTTCGCGTTCAGCGGCGACAAGGTCGGCCGGAACATCTTCTCGAGTGAGGTATTTGGGTCTGCTACTTGCAATGTGGAGGGCCACGTCGTGGGCAACTTCTTGAGTGCCATTGTGAATCTCCACAAGCACAGCGTTAACCCCTCTCCCGTTCTGTTGGTGGACATAAGCGTCAATCACGGATCCTTCAGTTGACACGTACCGAACTATTTGGCCGAGGCCAATATTCTCTTTCAGAGTGATTTTCAGGTTCTCAAGGCCGGTGGACTCTTGAGAAACGGCGTCCTCTCCCTCTGCGAGCACTGAGGCAAGAAGTGATTCAGCTAGCTCCCTAAATTGATCAGATTTGGCCACGAAGTCGGTTTCACACTTCAGTTCCACAATTGCGGCAACTTCGCCTTCGACGCGAGCTACAACAATGCCTTCGCTGTTATCTCGGTCGGAACGACTCGCGCTTTTAGCGATGCCTTTTTCTCTTAGCCACTGTGCAGCGACTTCAGCATTTCCGTCGTTTTCAACGAGCGCCTTCTTAGCATCCATCATGCCGGCGCCAGTTGTTTGACGAAGAGCCTGAACGTCCTTGGCGGTGAAATCTGCCATGGGGTCTGATGTACCTCTTTAGTTGATTTGGAACGGGTTAGTTTTGAGGGCTTTCGGAAGGCTCTTCAGGCGAAGTTTCTTTCGCCGGAACGTCATCTATTTGCGCGGCTGGTTCTACTGGAGAATCAACAACGGGTGTTGCTTGAGCCGCTTGCTCTGCTGCCATTCGGGCCTCACGAGCGGCCCCTTCGGCGAGCGCTTTTTGGGCTGCCTCTGCCTGTTCCATAGATACGCGAGCCTCTTGTTCGGGGCTGCGTTCGCCAGGGGAACTGACAACTACGCCCTTGCTTTGGGCGATGTACCGGCCCTCTCGAACTGCGTCGGCGACAACCCGCGTGAGTAGCTCGGTGCTTCGAATTGCATCGTCGTTTCCTGGAATCACGTAGTCAATGAGGTCCGGATCGCTATTGGAGTCTGCCACTGCAACGACGGGAAGCTTGAGACGATTCGCTTCTGCCACCGCTATGTGTTCTTTGGGAGTGTCTAGAACGAACACAACCTGGGGGAGCTTTTCCATGTCCCGAAGACCATCAAGGTTTCGCTGAAGTTTGGCGAGTTCTCTGCCGAGGAGGAGGGCTTCTTTTTTGGGCATGTTTTCAAAGTCGCCAGCTGCCTGCATCCGCTCGAATTCGAGCATTTTGTCAACGCGCCCTCTGATTGTTCGAAAGTTGGTCAGCATCCCACCTAACCAGCGTTGGTTTACGTAAGGCATCCCTGATGCTTTGGCGTATGTTTCGATCGGATCTTGAGCCTGTTTTTTCGTGCCGACGAAAAGCACCGTCCCGCCTTTGGCCACGGTGTCACGAACAAACGTGTACGCGGTCTCAAGCAGCCCGATTGTCTGCTCAAGGTCGATTATGTAGATACCGTTGCGTTCGCCCCATAGGTAACGATCCATTTTAGGGTTCCAGCGACGAGTCTGGTGACCGAAATGGACGCCTGCCTTGAGCAGATCCGACATGGTTACGACAGCAGCCACGATTTTCTCCCCCCACGGTTAGTCTGCTGCGCCGAGAGCGACACCGTTGCGAAACGGCGACCGTGAGGTCGTCTCGGCTGTAAGTCAACTCGGACCCAACCTGAGTCCGCCGCTGAAGTCTAGCGACGCAACTTATAAAGCGGTCTTCAGTTCGCCGTCTGCTTACCGCGGGGGTGATATTTTGTGTGCACTTCTCTTAGTTCTTCTCGACTCACATGGGTATATATTTGGGTTGTGGCTAAGTCAGCATGACCGAGTACTTCTTGAATCGCTCGAAGATCCGCTCCGCCCTCGAGCAGGTGGGTAGCAAATGTGTGCCGCAGAGCATGTGGTGATCGATCGGTCAAGCCCTTTGCTCTAAGGAGACCCAGCAATATTCGTCTCACGTTGCTGCGGGTTAATCGGTTGCCTCTGCGATTCACTAATAGCGCAGTTGGGTCTCTTGTACCTGAGACGTAGGCCTGATCAAACGCTTGGCTTCCTTCGGGAATCCATAGATTCAGCAGCTGGCGGCTAGGCGCATTTATTGGAACCTTTCGCGGTTTGTCGCCTTTTCCCAGCACCTCCATAGCCACTCGTTCTGTGTTCAAATTTGTGATGTCCAGCCCGCAAAGTTCCGCGACACGCAGACCCGAACCGTAGAGAAGTTCGATTGTCAGTCGGTCGCGCAAATCCAGCGGGTTCTTTGGAATTGCAAGGGCAAAGAGCCGGTCAATCTCTCGGTGTTGGAACACTCGAGGCAGTCGAGCATCTCCTTGCGGAGCACTGATATTGACCGTTGGGTCCGACTTAATATGACCCTCTCCGAGAAGCCATCCAAAGTAACGCCGCAGCGCTGACAGTTTTCGAGCGATCGTCGCAGGGGCTGACGGCTTCTTCTTGTTGCTCTCGTTCGCTACCCAAGCTCGGACGTCGTTACGTTGAACAGCTAGCGCGTCCGGACAACCGCGCTCTTCGCTCCAGTTGATGAACCCAGTCAGGTCGCTTTCGTAGGCGGCCTTCGTTGCCGTAGAAGAGGCAGTCAAAAACAGACCGAACTCTTTCACGCGCCATGTTTCTTCATTCACATCTATGAAAGGTACCGATACAAGTGAGCGTCAGCCCACTCTGTAGCGCGCCCATCGCCTTTGCATTGACTTGGAGCGAAGGGTCAGGGTGAGCAAATCTAAGTCCTGAGTTATAGCCATTAGGGGCAAGAGTGCGCCGTCGGTGCATACTGCGAGCATGGGTTACAACCCGTATCGGAAGCACAACGTAACAACGGCCGATTACTTGTTCTTGTTTGCGGCCGCTGTGGTCGCCACGACACTGGTCGTTTGGGGACTTTTCGGATAGGAACTGATTTGTTTGATCTGGAACCCGAGGAGGGATTCGAGGTAAGGCGGGTTCAGCCTTATCAGGCGTTGAAGCCTTACGTTTGCCCGGGATGCAACCGCGATCTTCCGCCAGGACTTGGCCACATGGTTGCTGTTCCTTTAGACGCGCCCGACCTTCGACGCCACTGGCATTACGGCTGCTGGCGCGCGAGGCATCGAAGGCGACCCCGTGGTTAGCTAACAGTGAAAGATGTTGGCCTAGTAGCGCTTTTCTTTTACTCGAGCAGATTTACCAATGCGGTCGCGGAGGTAGTAGAGCTTCGACCGCCGTACGTCACCAACTGCCGTGCGTTCTATTTTGGCGAGGGTGGGTGCATGTAACGGAAACGTACGTTCCACTCCGACGCCAAAGCTCATTTTCCGGACAGTAAATGATTCTCTGATCCCTGAGCCCCGTCGAGCTATGACATACCCCTCAAAGATCTGTGTCCGCTCGCGATTTCCTTCAACAACTCGAACGTGGACTTTAACTGTGTCACCAGGGCCGAACTGCGGGTGGTCACTTCTCAGTTGGGTTTGATCGACTACATCAGTGCTGTGCATGGCGCACTTGCTCCTGGGGTGGGGTTCCGGATTGGGAACGGCGACTATTCGGGGTAGCGACTGGCCCTCAGGAAGGGCTACGTGCGTCGCAGCTAGAACGAATAGTTATGTTACCGGCCTGTTACTCCGAAACGAAGCGGGGATCCACGCTTATATTGAACTCACTGAGCAGCAATGATTCTTCTCGCGAAACACCACGACGTTCAAGCAGGTCAGGCCGAAGTTCGGCTGTTCGAGCGATAGCCATAGCTCGGCGCCATCGGTGAATCAACGCGTGGTCACCACTTCGGAGGGTCTCGGGCACTTCGAACTCGCGAAACAAAGCCGGACGGGTCCACTGCGGATATTCAAGTAAATCGTCTGCGAAGGTTTCATCTGTCACAGAAACCTCGTTACCGAGAACGCCGGGAACAAGTCGCGTTACGGCTTCTATCACCACCATGGCAGCAAACTCTCCCCCGGCAAGTACCACGTCGCCTACCGAGAGTTCATCGTCAACAAGGTTGGTTCGGATACGGTCATCGACACCTTCGTAGCGCCCGCACAGGAGTGAGAAACCGTCCATGGCGGCAAGTTCGGTCGCCTTTTGCTGGTCGAACTGAGGTCCACCCGGATCGAGAAGAAAAAGTGGGCGCGGAGGCTCGACTGCCTCAACTGCTGCGAAGGCCGGCTCGGGTTTCAATATCATCCCTGCACCTCCTCCAAATGGCTTGTCGTCAACGGTCCGGTGAGGGTCAGTACTTGCCATTCGAAGATCGTGAACACGCACGTCAATTAGTCCGGAACCGCGGGCCCGACCCAAGACACTGAGTTGGGCCATGTTGTCCACTGCTTCGGGGAAAATGGTGAAAACGTCGATGCGCATTTCAAGACCTCAACTCGAACAAACCGTCGGGCACATCAACAAGAACAACGCCGTCGACGAATTCAACAACGAAGGTGAGGGGAACGAGGTAGCCGCTGTCGAGCTCCAGTAGATCAGAGGCGGGGTTTGCGACCACTGCTTCAACAATCCCGCGTTCAGTTCCGTCGACTTCTCGGACGGTTGAGCTAATCAATTCGTGAACCCATAACGCATCAGCAACCTTTAGTGCGGGCGCACGTAAGACCCAGCCGCGGAGCTTTTCGGCCTGGCCACGAGTCTTTATTCCATGGAAGCGAACTAGCCATCGGTCTTGGTGCGGTCTGGACGTCTCGACCACAAGTTCGCGTTCATCGGCACTCAACTTGCTTCCGGGTTCAAGCCGCTCAACGCGATCGGTGATAAGCCTGACGACCACCTCTCCCTTTGTTCCGTGGGCACGGCCAATGGTCCCAACTTCAAGCAAGTCGCCAACGTTGGACATTGTTACGCCCGAACCCGAGAACTTTTTTTAAACTCAGTCGCTGAAGTCGACCTCAACATCAACGCCATCCTTGACCGCTGCAGCGCGCACCAATGTGCGAATCGAGTTTGCCACTCGACCACGCTTTCCAATAACGCGTCCGATATCTTCCGAGCTCACTTTTGCCATCAAACTGATCTTGGTTTCGGTCTCTTCAATTTCGAGCTCTACCTGATCAGGATGTTCTACTAACTGAGCGATGAGGTAGAGAAGCACCTCTTCTGCTGTAGTTCCTTCTTCATCGCTCATGTCTGTTCCTCATCATCGACGTTCACCTCTTGCTCGGCCTCATCTTCTGAAGGTTCCTCGGTCGCTTCGACCTCATTGGCTTCAGCCTCGTCCACATTGGCTTCAGCCTCGTCCACATTGGCTTGGGGAGTCGATTCCTCGGTTTCGTCGGCAGAGGTATCGTTTTGCACCTCACCTGAACTTGGCTCCGGTTGTTGTACTACGGGTTTTGCCTTAGGGGCAGGTGGGACAGAAGGAACAAATTCTTCACCCTTGAAATCAGCCCAAGCACCTGAGATCTTGAGGAGCTTTTCAACTGCTTCGCTGGGCTGGGCGCCCTGCTGAAGCCAATGAACGGCACGGTCGTTATCAATCTTGACAACAGAAGGGTCAAGGCGAGGCTGGTACGTACCAACAATCTCGATAAAACGTCCGTTTCTCGGGGAGCGACTGTCGGCGGCGACAACGCGATAGGTAGGTTGCTTTTTCTTGCCCATGCGCATCAGGCGCAGTCGTACGGCCATGGTTCTTCAGGTCTCTCCGGGGTCGTCTTGTAAAGTTTTCACCACTCGGCGGTGCCGGCCCTGAGGTCGGTGGAGTGATAAGGGATGGCGTCATTCAAGCCAGTGAGAAAGCCTACCTGGCTGCAGAGCTAACGAGCACGCTGAGCACTAGGTCGTTCTCAACGGCCAGGTAGCGTCAGATCGAGACCGCCTATATCGAGTTTCGGTACCTGTTGGGTTTCCTTGGGTTGAACTCGACTGCCTCCTGCTCTCCCGGGACCTTTCTTACCTTTTTTGGGGTTTTTGCTCCTGGCTTTCCGGGCTTTGGCCTTGGTACCCAGACCAGTCATACCCTTCATCATCTTGCGCATTTCTTTGAACTGCTTCAAAAGATTGCCTACCTGCGATGGCGTCGTTCCACTTCCATTGGCAATCCGCGCCCGGCGCGAGCCATCAATAATCTCGGGATTAATTCTCTCTTCCGGAGTCATCGAAAGAGCGATCGCTTCAACTCGGTCAATTTCGCGTTCATCGATATCTGCGTCTTTGATCTCCTTGGGAACGCCAGGCATCATCGACACAATGTTGGAGAAATCACCCATCCGACGCACTTGGCGAAGCTGATCAACAAAATCGTCAAGGGTGAAAGTTCCTTCAAGGAGCCTTTGAGCGGCCGCTTCGGCCTCCTCCTGTTCAAATACTTCTTCAGCCTTTTCGATGAGGGTAAGAACATCGCCCATTCCGAGAATGCGTTCTGCCATCCGCTCAGGGTGGAAGAGGTCGAAGTCATCAAGCTTCTCACCAGTTGAAGCGAAGGCAATAGGCCTTCCCACTACTTCTTTAACCGAAAGAGCAGCCCCACCACGGGCATCTCCATCAAGTTTGGTGAGGATTATTCCATCGAGTTCGAGAGTTGCGTGAAACGCCTCAGCCGTGTTCACCGCGTCTTGGCCTGTCATGGCGTCGACTACTAAGAACGTGTAATTAGGATCGATCGCATCCGAAATTGCAGCAATTTCGTCCATTAAATCTCGATCGATGCTCAAGCGGCCTGCCGTGTCGACGATGAGCACATCGCGTCCTGTGGCTCGGGCCTCTACTAAACCTGCCCGAGTCGTCTCTACTGGGTCTCCTGGCGAGCTGAAGACAGGCACTTCGATTTGACCCGCCAAGGTTTGTAACTGCTCTACCGCTGCGGGGCGCTGAAGATCAGCGCCAACAAGAAGGGGGTTTCTGCCCTGTGATTTAAACCAGCGCGCCAGTTTCGCTGACGAAGTCGTCTTGCCTGAACCCTGTAGGCCAGCTATGAGAACAACCGTTGGAGATTTTTGGGCGTACGTCAGATGGAGCGATTGTCCGCCCAAAATGACCGTAAGTTCCTCGTTTACGACCTTTACCACTTGTTGCCCAGGGGTCAGACTCTGGGTGATCCCAGCTTCTAGACATCGGGCCTGGGTGCGGTCGACAAACCGCTTTACAACATTGAAGTGAACGTCGGCTTCAAGAAGTGCTAACCGAATTTCGCGCATTGCCTCAGCAACGTCGTTCTCGCTCAAACGACCCTTGCCCCGCAGGCGACCAAGAATTCCGTCGAACCGGTCCGAGAGAGATTCGAACATAGTGTTGGTCAGGCTACCTGCATCGGTTCTTGACGCTTCGCAGTTCGCTATTCATCGCCGAACAGTGCCTCCACAAATGAACTGGGATCAAAGTCAATGAGATCCCTTTCGCCCTCGCCAAGCCCTACGAGCTTGACCGGTAAACCGAGCTCTCGTTCGATCGCAAAGACAATTCCGCCCTTCGCTGAGCCGTCAAGCTTGGTAAGGACTACGCCTGTAACAGCGACTGTGTTGGCAAATTCCCTTGCTTGTGAAAGACCATTTTGACCCGTAGTCGCGTCAATAACCAAAAGAACCTCTGCCACTTGGCCAGGGTCGCGGTCCGCTACTCGACGAACTTTCGCGAGTTCTTCCATAAGGTTGACTTTGTTGTGAAGACGTCCCGCTGTATCGGCGAGCACAACGTCCATATCGCGTGATGCTGCTGCCTGCACAGCGTCATATATGACCGAACTCGGGTCCGCTCCTTCACTTCCGCGCACGAAGTCTGCTCCACAGCGGTCAGCCCAAGTGGCCAATTGTTCAGCGGCCGCAGCTCGGAAAGTATCTCCGGCCGCCATCAAGACGTTAAGACCTTGATCTCCCAAACGCCGTCCTGTCTTTCCGATTGAGGTGGTCTTGCCGACCCCATTGACCCCAACGAAAAGCCACACCGGTATTTTGCCGTTCTGGGCGATATGCACCAATTGTCGGTCTGTTGCGAGATCGCTCTTCATTTGGTCTTTGAGCGCTTCGAGAAGTTGAGGTCCTTCAGTAACTTCTGAAGCGCTCAATTTCGCGCGTAACCGGTCCACAGTGTCCATGGTCGCGTCGACACCAACGTCCGCAAGAATCAGCAACTCTTCAAGCTTTTCCCACGTTGAAACGTCGATAGATCCGCTGCGTATTCCGGCAAGTCGTTCGGAGATCAATCCCCGAGCTTTGGTGAGCTTCTCCCGCATAGAAGCAGCGGTCGGCGGAGGTGACACGTCATGGTCGGTTTCTTCTGCCGGTTCGTCACGAAACCCGCGGTCGTCACGAGAGGATTCTTGGGTAGTTGGTAGAGGTATTTCGGCCTGGTCATCCCTGGTTATCCCGCGGCCTGTGGTCCACATGCGATGCACCCAGGGCAGAAGTGCCAAGGCAAGCATGACAATTACGAAGATGACAAAGAGCAGGGTCGCGTTCACGTCGCTGGGATCTTACAGAGCAAGCAGGCCGGTGAAGGTCAACTGATCTATGACGCCACCTTCTCGCTCAACACCCGAGAAGAACCTCCTGGTGCCATAGAGACCCCGTAGAGGACATCTGCCACTTCCATAGTGCGTTTCTGGTGACTCACGATGACCAACTGCGCCTCTCGGCGAAACTCCGAGACAAGATCGAGGAACCGATGCAAGTTGATGTCGTCAAGGGCTGCCTCAACTTCGTCCATCACATAGAACGGGGACGGACGGCTGCGAAAAATCGCAAATAGAAACGCTAGAGCGGTCAAAGCTCTTTCACCGCCCGAGAGCAGGGACAGTTTTCGTACGTTCTTGCCCGAAGGTTTTGCTTCCATCTCGATTCCTGCTTCAAGCAACTGGTCAGGCTCCGTGAGCTTTAGCCGACCTTCTCCTCCAGGAAATAGGGTCGAAAATATTTGTTCAAAGTTGTCGGCTACGTCAGTAAACGCCGACGAGAAAACTTCCACAATTTCGGCGTCTACTGCCGTGATGACTTTGTTCAACTCGCGGCGACCATTGCGAACATCTTGTAACTGTTCTGCCACGAAGTCGTGTCGTTCCTTAAGGGAGTCGTATTCCTGCGCGGCAAGGGGGTTAATGGGACCCATCCGACGTAAGTCGCTCTCAAGGTCACGCACTCGCGATGCGGGCGTATCGGCTTCACCGAGTTGAGGTTCAGGGACCGCCATCGCTTCATCTAAGCCAGCCGAAAGTTCGTTATTCAACATTTCGCGCAAGCTGCTGAGCTTGAATCGTCTCTCAGTTTCTGCGATATTGCCCGAGGCCGCTAATTCTCGAATTTCGGCCGACCGTTTTTCAATAGTTGTGCGCTCTCCCCTCAGAATTTCCAATCGGTCTGCCGCTAATCGAACTTCTGCAGAAATTTGGGTACGACGCTCGCGTAATCGCCCGACTTCTTGCTCTAGAAAGTCCGATCGTGTCTGCAGCAGTTCTCGTAGCTGTGCCAAGGCGGCAAGAGTTAGACCGACTCGATTCAGGCGGCCAGAGCTTCCCTCGCGTTCCTCGTCGTTTGCTTTTAGTTGCGTCGATATCTCTGCGTGACGGGCTTCGACTCGAGTTTTCTGTTCGCCAAGGACGCTAGCGCTAGCTTCGAACTCCGCACGTTTAGTTGCGGCGGCCCGAATCCGATCACTCAAATCACGGCGCTTTGTGTGAGCGTCTGTGGCTGCAGATCGTTCAAGATTTTCTGCCACTTCAAGATCGACAAGCCGAGCCTCTAGATCGACAAGCCTGGGACGGTCTCGGTCCAACACTTGGCCAAGTTCGGCACTACGCGCCTCTAACACTCCCCGATCTGAGGTCAGGTCGCGCCTCTCACGCTGAATCCGTTCAATTGCATCTGAAGAGCGAGTCAGTAAGTCATCATTTTCCTCGAGTTCGACCAGGGCAGTTTCCAGACGATGTCGAGCCTCTCGATGCGCCGACTCAGCAGATGTGCGCTCTGCCTCCGCCAGTTCACGCCGCGCAGTGGATTCCCTGACTCCAGCCTTCGCATCTTCGAGCGCGGCGGATGTGGCGGCATTCTCGCCCGACCCTACGCGCCATCCGTTGGGGCCACAGCAGTCGCCGGTAGCAGTCACCACAGTCAAGCCCGGTTGCTCAACTGCTAAATCGATAGCTTCTGACCAGTCGCCGCTCACGCAAACGGCATCTTCCAAAAGTACGTCGAGTAATGGATCAATTGCAGCATGTGGCGTGCTTACGCGGTCGCGTAGGGGTTTACCGATGTTTGGCAGCCCGCGCGAAGAGTTCGTGGCTTTCAATGCGAGAATTGACCCCGCCGAATCAGACTCTCGAAGTCGCTGCAGCGCAACACGAGCAGTTTGAACATCTTCGACTACGACAGACGCGAGGGCTCCCCCTATGGCAGCTTCCACAGCCGGTTCCCATCCTGATTCCACCTGAATGAGTTCTCCAAGAACCCCTAGCACTCCCTCTATTTCCTCTATCTTCTGTAATCCTGAACGCGCTCGGGCATCTTCGATTGCCAACTCAAGGGCGTCCGCTCGAGCTCGCCAGGTTCCTTCTTCCTTCAGCGCCAATTGTTGTTCTTGGCTCAGAGCTTCAATCGCACCAACCGCTTTATCGACTTCACCTTGCGCCTTATCGACTAGTTGGACTCGGTCGCCTTCTGCGCCCGATGCCGAACTGAGGTGAGACTGAAGCTCATCGAGGCGTCTATCGGCATCCTGAATCTGGCCAGTCGCTTGGTTGACGCGCGCCGTTGAACCGTCGTGTTCTGCCACAACCCGTTCTACGCCCGTCCTCAACGGGCCCAGTTCCCCTCTTACTTCGGCCGCTCTTTTCGCGGCATCAAGTCCCACCAACGGCGCTTCGTCATCCAGCGACTGGGACTCAATGTCGAGTTCGGCCTCAACAACAACAAGCTCCTCTAGCTGACGCTTGATCACGTCGTCTCGAGTATTAAAAGCTTCTAATTCAGCCGCAAGTCGCGAAAGTTCGTCTTTAAGCGTCAGAGCCACGTCTTCGGCCACGAGTAGTCCACGGTCTCGCTCAGTTGTCCTTGAACGCTCGTCAACCAGTGCAATCAGACCTCGACAGCGCTCGCGTAAGGACTCCACACGAGGAAGTAGATCCAAGCCCTGATCGCCGCCTTCTGCCAGCTGGGCTTCCGAGGCGCCTATCTCTATATCGAGACCTGCAAGTTCGCCACGTAATCGGACCTGCTCTGCATCTAAGTCGCAGCTCTGCTCTTTTGATGAAGATTGGGCTGCTTCAAGCGCTTTCACCTTTTTCCCCGTGAGATATAACCGGAGGGTTCGCAGCTCTTCGGCTACAGCTCCATGGCGTTTAGCCGAATCGGCCTGTTTCTCCAGAGGACGCAACTGGCGACGCACCTCTCTTTGAAGGTCCTGCAATCGAGTCATATTGGCTTCAGTCGCCGCAAGCCGCCGTTCTGCTCGTTCCTTCCGTCGACGAAACTTGAGTACCCCAGCCGCCTCTTCGACAATCATCCGACGGTCTTCTGGACGCGCGCTGAGAACTTGGTCTATTTGCCCCTGCGCCACTATCACGTGTTGCTGACGGCCAACCCCGGCGTCACTCAAAAGGTCTTGGATATCGAGTAGCCGACAAGGCACACCGTTCATCGAATACTCAGAATCGCCTGCTCTATAAAGAATCCGAGTAACTGTGATCTCGCTGAAGTCGATGGGCAGCGAGCCGGACGAATTATCAATGACGAGGCTCACTTCTGCTCGGCCAAGCGCCGGCAGATCTGAGGTGCCGGCAAACACCACGTCTTCCATTTTTCCTGATCGCACGGTGGTTGGTCCTTGAGCACCTAATACCCACGCGACCGCATCGACGACGTTGGACTTACCACTGCCGTTCGGACCTACGACAACGGTTACTCCTGGCTCAAATTCAAGCACCGTCGTCTCAGCGAAAGACTTGAAACCCTTCATGGTGAGTGACTTGAGAAACACTATTTAGGACCTACCCGGCGAACGATGAGGTCACCGCTGGTAGCGGTGACACTCCGACATAATGCCCTCTGGCTGGCCTTAGTTGGTTGACCCCAAGGGGGTATTTCGCTTACGCGAAAAAGTCACGGCTAGACCTGGTAATCGCAGTAGTAGTGAGTAGACCCACCTGATCGGGCAGTCAGAACGTTGCCCCGTCCATTTCGGCTACGTTCACCAGCTCTGCCAAAGACCTCAAGATATTCGTCATATCCGCCAGGCTGGCCAAAGATGTCACATGCTCCGTCGATGCTGACACCACGATGCTTTACGGCGTTGTGAACAGTTTCAACGATTGCCCGATAAAGCCGTCGTATCTCCTGTGTTATCAACCGACTAGCGATTCTGTCGTGTCGCAATAACGCTGAGTGGAGAATTTCGTCGGTGTATACGGGACCCAGTCCAATAATGAACGACGAATCCATTAGTAGTTTTCTCAATTTGGTGTCATGCATCAGAAGTCGGCGGCCAAAATCAGTCCACGAGATGGGCTCTTCGATTGGGTCGAAGCCGCGCCCTGCTGGTTCAGGGAGCGAGTCGTCTGTTGCGTCACTGTCAACCAAGGTGACAGTCAATTCTTTGTCGCTATCAAGCAGCCGAAGTTGACCTTTTTGGGTAAATCCAATGACTAACTGGGTACTGCCATCAACCGCGTCTTTGTTGCTAGCTCGACGCAAGGACCCGCCAGAGCCAAGGTCAATTGTCAGGATCTGTCCGTTCCCGACATCAAGGCAGAGTGACATACCTACACGTTTCACGCTGGAGATTTTCAACCCCGCTAAGGCCTTGGTAAGAGATGCCTTATTGGGCTGACCGGGAATCACGCGCTTTGGGCCCATTACCTCTATCTGTTTGATTTTCAGGCCGCCGATATCTCTATCTAGATCACGACGAGCGGTCTCGAGCTCAGGCAGTTCCAGCATGTTCAGGCTTTCCTTGGGTAATTGAGGGCGAGGAGTGATCGTGGTTTTCGGAGGACTCAAGTTCTCGCCAGGCTTGAGTCGCCGCGGCCTGCTCAGCTTGTTTCTTAGAAGTTCCTTGGCCCTTGCCGCGCACACTGTCCCCAAAAGAAACTTCAGCCAAGAAGCATTTACCGTGGTCGGGACCACTGTCAGTCAACGTGTAGCACGGGGAGTCTCCATATACACGCACAACTAGCTCCTGCAATCGAGTTTTCGGATCTCCAACACCTGGGTCAACCGCTACTTCTTCAATCCGCTCGGATAAGGCCTCGAGCGCGAACCGGCCGGCTGCTTCCATTCCACCGTCGAGATAGATAGCCCCTAGGAGAGCCTCGAATGCGTCACCGAGGAGTGAAATTTTTTCGCGTCCTCCCGAACGGTGTTCCCCTATACCGAGGAGCAAAGCTTTTCCAATCCCGTAGCGACAGGCGACTTCCGCCAGACTGGCCGCGTTTACTATCGCCGACCTGGCTTGCGCAAGATCTCCCTCCGCCCAGTCGGGATATGAGCGATAAAGGTGAGCAGCCACGCAATGTCCGAGTACAGCATCTCCCAGCAACTCAAGTCGCTCGTTCGATGCGGCATCATCATGTTCCGCGCACCAACTGCGGTGAGACAAAGCTAATTGCAACAATTCAGGATCATTGAAGGCATGGCCGACTCGCTCGGCGAGTAACTCAAATTCTTGTCCGACTTCTGGCACGTCAGTCAATTCGAGCCATCACATAATCAATAGCATCGCGAACGGTCTTCAAATCTTCAAGGTCGTCATCTTCAATTCGGAATCCGACGGTCCGTTCTGACAATTCCTCTTCTAGGCCCTCAACGAGTTCGATCAAGGCAAGTGAATCAGCTTCAAGGTCTTCCACGAACGATGACGATTCAGTTACCCGCGCCGGCTCGATCTCAAGGATGTCTGAAAGCTGCTCACGAATTATTTGAAAGACACTGTTTCGATCTGGCTGACTATTTTCAACGTGTGTTTCGGCGGGCAAGGAGACTCCTACCGTCGGGGCCGTGGTCATAGTAACCATAGCAGATGCATTGAAATACCACTTTAAGTAGTATTACTTTCACGTTTAACCACTTTAAGTTGCTTTTCTGAATTGGCTCAGTCGGTAATGACTGCAGAACTCAACTCGCCCACTAAATCTCTTTCAACCATGTCTCTAGCCACTTTGCACGCATTGGTAATGGCTATCGGGCTAGCTGATCCATGACTGATAATGGCAACACCATTCACACCTAGCAACATCGCTCCACCGACCGCATCAGGATTTAGTTCAGCGGCTACCGGAGCTAAGTGGCTTAAAGCTTGAGCACCAAATTCAGCCGCTCCTTCTGTGGTCAAAGCCGTGATTATCTGGTCTACGAGAAATTTGGCAGTACCTTCAAGAGTCTTCAGGATCACGTTCCCGGTAAATCCATCGGCGACGAGAACGTCGACGTCACCGCTGAGCACATCGTTTCCTTCTACATTCCCAATGAAGTTCAAAGAGGAGTCATCAGCCAAGAGTTGATGAGCCGCTTTCACTAGCTGGTTACCTTTCTCGGGTTCTTCTCCTATCGATACCAACCCAACACGCGGGGCTGTCACTTCATATCTCACCTGAGCAAAAGTTGATCCCATTCGCGCGAATTGGTGCAACCAGTCCGGCTGACAATCCGCCATTGCTCCGGAATCAAGCAGTATTTTGGGCGCTCGACCGGGGATAGGCAAAGTCGTCGCAATAGCCGGCCGATTGACTCCCTTCAGCCGTTTCATCCTCAGTAGGGCAGCGGCAGCTACCGCCCCTGTATTTCCCGCGCTAACCATCGCTCCTGCATGCCCATCGCGTACGCGTTCAGCCGCTCGAACGATCGACGAATCCTTCAAGGTTCGGACTGCTCGACCGGGTTCGTCCGCCATTCCTATGATTTCAAGCGCTGCATGTACCACTATGTCGTCGACATTTTCGAGTCGAGTGGGGTCCCCAATGAGTTCCACCGGGATGCCCAAGTCAATTGCGGCACGAACCCCTTCGATTATCGCAGAAGGGGCATTGTCGCCTCCCATGGCATCAACGACGATGGGCTGCATGGTGATCCGCTTTGTTAGTCGACTTCGATGGCCTGGCGGCCGGCGTACCAACCACAATTGCCACAGACGCGATGAGGCAATTTGGTTTCAGAGCATCTCGGGCACGAACTACGCGACGAGGAACGGAGTTTCCATGCAGCGGCACGGCGGCTGCGGGTCTTTGACTTGGAAGTCTTTTTCTTTGGGACGGCCATCGTCGACCTCGGGGAGTGAGCCCGACCTGTTGGAATCGAGCGGAGCGAACGTGGCGTCGACGTGGCGCCGTCAACCTCACACAGGTAAACGACGGCCGGCGGCGGCGCTGGATTGTGTCGGACACATCGACACGAGTACAAGATGTTACCTGAAGAGGTATCGACCTCCTACAACAGATCGATACAGGTGGTCACCCATTACTAGGTATCTCGGTGATCTTCTTTCTCCTCAAAAACCAATGCCTGTAGCGGAGCCCAACGCGGATCGGCTGCGGGGGACGCTTCAGAATCGACTTCTTCTTCCGTATCGCCCGAATATTCAGGCGACAAGTCAGAACACTCTTCGGTGAGCACACATCGAACCACCCCAACTGGTAGTTCAAGCAAAATCGCATCGCGCACCATTGGTTCCAGATCTATGAATTCTTCATGCAAGGGGTATGACTCCCCCTCGCGGGGATGTTCTTCAAAAAGTTCCTCAACCTCGGCTGTTGCCATTCCTTCAACTGGGCGGAGACATCGAGAACAATCACCGTTCCAAGTCGTGCTGATAGTCCCGGCCGCGACCACTCCCTCGCGAACTTGATCCAGAATCAGTTCAACTCTTACGGTCTTGCCGGCCTTTACAGAAACGTCTCCTACCTGGAGAGGGCCATCACCATCTCGTAAGAGCGACGCGTCAAAGTCAGCGTTCCAATTTCGCGACGGCACCGGTCGTTGAAGACGTTCGAGAGGGACACGAAGCTCAGACACCGGGCTCCCAGTTGTCAAGTTTCGTCCTGATCGAAAACTTCAGGACCTGAAGGATCTTCGGGCTCGATAGATGGCTCGGGCTCGCGCACCGGCATAGTCGGTTGAAGTCGCCCTCTAGCGTCTGTCACGGCCGACTGGACTTTCTCCAAGGCTGTGGCGAACTGTTCCAGTCGCTGCTCACAGTAATCGTCGACTTCGTGACGTCTTCTACGAGCCTGCGACTCCGCTTGTTCGACCATTTGGCGCGCCTTGCGTTCCGCTGAACGCACCACTTCGGTTCGTTGCACCATTTGAGCGACTCGGGTTCGGGCCTCTTCGATTACTAGACCGGCATCAATTTTCGCTTTGACAAGAAGTTCTTCGCGCTCTTTAAGGAGCCACCGCGCCTCGCGTACTTCATCGGGAAGTTCCGAAAGTGCCGCCTCGAGCAACTCGATAATTTCGTCTCGACTGACCATGACGGAGGTAGAGAGGGGCATAGCTCTGGCGGCATTGATCACATCCATTACTCGACGCACCAATGCTTCGACGCCAGGACCACTCAAGGGTGCAGCCTCGGTCACTTGGGCATCTTTTCTCGAAGCCGTAAAGCGACCGCTTCCGGCACTAAGTGTGAACAGTCAGTACCAAATCGGGTGATGTCTCGGATGTACTTCGAAGCGATAAAAGCGTTTTCGGCATTCGAAGGCAAGAAAAGTGTTTCGACTCCGCTGACCGATCGGTTCATTTGAGCCATCTGCAATTCAGACTCAAAATCGGCGGCGCCTCGAAGACCTTTGACGATGAAATCAACGTCGAGTCGATCAGCCAGATCCACTACCAGTTCTCCGAACTGCACCACTTCAACATTCGTTAAATGCGCGCACGCTTCTGTCAGCATTTCGAATCGTTCGTCGTCAGTGAAGAATGGATTCGACTTTTGTGGGTTTCGCATAACGGCCACAACGACGCGGTCGAATAAGCGACTCGTCGTGGCACAGACCTCCATGTGGCCATTGTGAACCGGGTCGAATGACCCCGGGTACAGAACCTTGACCACGAGCATCTCCTCGCCTTGCGGTACCGGGTACAAGAAACGGTACCGATCCCCAACAGAATCCTCCACTGTCGATTGTGTAAATCCGTCGAAATCAGTGCAGATTCGTGTTTTCGGGGCGCAATATCGTTACTACTGCCTTCCCATAGCTTCGACTACGGATCACTTCCCACCCTTCAAAGGGTCCGATTTCAGCGTCGCTCTCTGCTACTACACACGCGTTTCTCGCGGCCACTAATAGGTTTTGCCAGTCGTCAAACGCATATGGCGGGTCCGCGAGCACCAGTTCTACCTCTAGCAGTTCAAGCCTTTTCACGGCGTCACCCTGTATCACCTCGGCATGAAGGTCCAACGAATTCAGGTTCGCTTTGATGATTTTGCAAGCGTTTGAGCTGTTATCAACAAAGATCACATTAGTTGCGCCACGCGATAGCGCCTCTACTCCCAGTGCACCCGAACCGGAGAACAGGTCGACTACACGACAACCTTCAGGCATGCCCAAACTGAAAAGCATGTTGAAGATGGCCTCACGCGCTCGGTCAGACGTTGGCCGAATCGTTTCATCTTGCGGGGCGCTGATACGACGCCCGCGCAATGTGCCTCCAACGATGCGCATACAACGACACTAACGGCACACTATTGATATGGACGTTCCTGAAACAATCATCTGCGTTGACTGTGGAGGGTTGTGTCGCCGAATCAGCTATGAGGAACCTGACGAAGGTTTTCAGCCCGGTGACGTAGTCGCGTACAGGTGCAGAGATTGTGTCGATCGATGGGACATCGTTGTTGAAGACGAACCAGAATAGTTTCGCGTTCTCACCCTCTCAGAAGATTCTCTGCATCATCATCCCGGCGCTCGATAAACCATCGCACTTCATCTTCAAGGGCTTCGTGTTGCTCTAACGACCCATTTTCATTTACGAGCGTTGCTGCAAGATCGCGTGCACGTTCAACCCAGACTCGATCCCTAGCTAACGACGCCAATTTCAGGTCATTGCTACCCGATTGCCTTTGATCAAAAATCGTGCCCTCACCGCGTAGTTCCAAGTCACGTTCGGCAAGAGCAAATCCGTCGGTTGATTCCTCAAGAGCTCGAATACGAGCTTCAGCGTCGTCTGAAATCTCGTCTGCGGTGACCAAAAAGCATGTCGATTGGTGCGCCCCTCGGCCCACTCTTCCCCGAAGTTGATGGAGTTGAGCCATTCCAAACCGATCTGCGGACAAGATGATCATCGTCGTGGCGTTCGGAACGTCCACTCCGACCTCGATCACCGTTGTGGCAACTAGGACATCCAAGCGTCCTTCTCTAAAAGCATCCATTGTCTTCTGTTTGTCTGTCCCAGACAGCCGACCATGCAGCAGACCAACTTTGACCCCTGACAGCTCTCCCTTGGAAAGGCGATCCTTGGTGGTCTCTGCCGAATCAGCGTCAAGTTTGTCGCTCTCTTCTATGAGCGGACATACGACATAGGCTTGGCGGCCCTGGGCTATTTCGGAACGCACGTGTTGCCATACCGTGTCATCACTATCCCCTACCCAAAACGTAGTGATTGGTGTACGACCCGGCGGCAACTCGTCCAGGGTTGATACATCCAAGTCGCCATATACAGTCATGGCCGCCGTTCGCGGTATTGGTGTCGCTGTCATCACTAACAAGTGAGGCCATTTGCCGTCGGGGCGCCCCCGTTCTCTAAGGATCGATCGCTGCTCAACCCCAAATCGGTGCTGCTCGTCAACCACCACAACACTGAGCGAAGAAAAGGTAATTCCTTCTTGTATTAAGGCGTGAGTTCCAATAATTAGGTCTACTGAACCGTTTCCCATTCCTTCGACCACCCGTTGTCGGTCCGTCCCTGTTATTCGGTTCGTTAGCACCTTGATCGAAAGCGGTCTCACACCCATCAGCGTCGAGTCGTCCGATACTTCCAACCCTTCGGCCAGTTCAACCAAACTCAGGTAATGCTGATCTGCCAAGACTTCGGTCGGCGCCATCAGCGCTCCCTGATTTCCATCTGCTACTGCTATTAGCAACGCGTGTAAGGCGACGAGCGTTTTCCCAGCGCCCACGTCGCCCTGCAACAGTCGATGCATCGGCTGCTCGGTCTTGAGGTCAACTTCGACCTCCGACATTGTGCGCCGCTGAGCTGCGGTGAGTTCGAAAGGTAAGCGGTCATGGAAGCTCGCGAGCAACTGGCTATCGCATTTGTGCGCAATGCCGGAAGCGTTTTCCAAACGACGCATTTTGCGCAACCGAAGGACCAGTTGGACTCGTAAGAGTTCGTCAAGAACAAGACGATTTCTTGCCTCTGAAACTTCCGACATTGAGTTCGGTTGGTGGATTGCCTTAAAGGCGGCCGTCCGGCTGAGCAACTGCAAATCGTGCAACACCTGGGCCGGGAGTGGCTCCACTATCCCGCGGCGCTCGCTACGACGTAACGCTTCAGTCGACCAACGACCTATGTCCCATGTGGTCAACCCAGCCTTTTGAGACTGTGGGTAAATCGCGATAATTCTGCCTGTTCGATCTCCAACTAAATCAACTAACGGGTTAGTCATCTGGAGTTGACCTCGGTAAAGGTCCACCTTTCCAAACAGAGCGACCGTAAGTCCTTGCTTAAGTTGCTTCGAACGCCATGCCTGGTTGAAGAACACAAGTTCCAAACTTCCGGTGTCATCAGACAACGAGACCTCAACTATGGACCTTCGGTTTCGAGTTCTCCGAGACTTGACGCTCTCGACGTCCGCCACCACCATGACCTCTTGCCCAGGGGTAACTTCGCCAAGCTTCGCCTCCCGACTTCTGTCGACGTACCGACGCGGGTAATGCGTCAACAAGTCGAACACCGACTCAATTTCAACCTCCGCAAGCGACGTTCGTCGCTCTTCGCCAACTCCTTGTAACTGATCGACGCTTATGGCGTCGAGTTCACGAAGAGAAAGTGGTTTCGTCACTCGACCCCAAACAAGTACGGGTAGTGACCTTGGCCGCCTTGATGAATTTCTGTCTCAATATTCGGCCGATTTTCTGCGATCCATTCTGTAATGGCGCGAGTTTCAGCATCGCGGACGCCTTCGCCGACAATTACCGTCAAAATCTCGTGATCCTGGTCGACGAGTGCGTCGAGTAATGCGGTAGCTGCGCTTGACGGAGCATCAGCAATAGAACAAACACCGCTTCGGTCAAGACCGACCCAATCGCCCGTCGCTACTTCTCCTACCGAAGTGGTGGTTTCTCGCACAGCGCGGGTTACTTCTCCGACCACAACACCTTCAGCAATTTCAGCCATAGATTCACCGTTACTTGCTGCGTCACTTTGGGGGTCATACCCCAAGAGTGAAGCGAAGCCTTCGGGCACAGAAGTGGTGGGGACCACCACGACTCGCTTCGCGCTCTGCTCATCAACGGTGAGCGCTACCGCGACAATGTTCGAGTTGTTGGGAAGAATAACTACCTGGTCAGCAGGCACCCGCTCTACCGCTTCGAGAAGCTCTGCTGCCGAGGGATTCATGGTTTGACCTCCAACGACAAGTTCCTGGACGCCAAGGCTGTGAAAAATTCGACTGATTCCAGGAGCCGGGGAAACGGCGACCACGCCACATGGCACCGGTTCTGGATTTGGGAAGTCATCTGATTTTCCAGCCGCAGTGGCTTCGCGAACCCACCGTTCCTCCATGACTTCTTCCGCTAGATCCGTCACTCTTATCTGTTGCGGTCGGCCGACCTCTATTCCGGCTTCGATGGCCGGACCGATGTCATCGGTATGAATATGGCAATTCCAAAGCCCATCTCCGCCAACTACAACAATTGAGTCGCCTAAACCTGCCCATACTTTTTTGAAGCCCTCAATGGCCTCATCCGGCACGTAGAGCAGGTACATAACTTCGTAGCGGAGTTCAGAACTTTCATCGTCGAAGGACATAGCGGGCCCAACGAAAGGAAGTTCTACTTGATCGGGCGCGGTCGGAAGCTCACGACCGTCTAATACGTGAAGGATTCCATGAAGAAGCAAAAGAAATCCCGCTCCACCTGCATCCACTACTCCCGCCTCGCGAAGAACCTGCAACTGTTCCGGAGTTCGTTCGAGGGCAATTTGTCCCTCGGTGAGAGCATTCTCGACGACTCGGATAGGAGTTGCGCCTTCTTCTATTTCGCGCGCCCCTCTAGCGGATTCGCGCACGACAGTAAGAATCGTCCCTTCCACTGGCTTCATCACTGCACCGTCTGCTGCGATGCTTGCCTCGGTTAACGCCGTGGCAAGTGCGGTTCCGTCGATATCAGCTGAGTTGGAGAGACATCCGCTGATGCCGCGCAATACTTGCGACAGAATCACGCCCGAATTGCCGCGAGCTCCCATTAGCGAACCGTGCGATATCGCAGAACAAACCGCGCTCCGGTCATTGCGGTCAATGCCGTCAAGTTCTTCGAGGACCGATCCCACCGTTAACGCCATATTGGTTCCGGTATCGCCATCTGGCACTGGATATACGTTGAGTCGGTTAATCCACTCTCGATGAGTTTCGAGAGCCCCATGAAAGGCTGACAAAGCTTCCACGAGTTGAGCGGTGGAGAGAATGGAGGCTATTTCCACAGAAGCCGATGCTACCGGTGTGTAGCACCATTGATAGGTGACTAGCACTAATGCTCGCACTCCACCCAATAGCTTCTCTTAGTTGCTAAGTTGTGCCCGCTTCACAGACCGTCATAGGGTCCCCTCGAAGCTTGTGTCATAGATCAAACGCGATTTTCAGGGTTACCACCGGAGGCCAGCAGTGCAAGGTGTCATAAAATCATATGACCCCCAGTCAAAAACGGGGGCGATAGTCGACGATGTCGGCCGCGCTGAGTATGACTTGGCCTTGGACGCTCTTGAGGGGTCGATCTTTCGAATGGTGCGCCAGGGGCAAAGGGTCGTCTTCGACCTCAACGAACAAGGACTGGCAACTCAGCTAAGGCTGGGCAGTGAAGTTGACCTTGGTACACCTGATTGGATCACGTCCGCGGGGGGCGACGCGTGACTATGAACTGGGGACACTCCCCAGTCGACGGCTGAAAGTAAACGGAGGTCAAAATGCCTGGAACGACCACCAACGAAAGCCTTCTTGAGTGGGTAGACAGTTGGGCCAAAGTACTGACTCCTGACTCCATCCACTGGTGTGACGGAAGTCAAGAGGAGTATGACGAGTTAGCCGCGTCGATGGTGGAACAAGGCACTCTGATTCCTCTCAACGAAGCAAAACGGCCAAATAGTTTTTTGGCCCGATCCGACCCTGGTGACGTCGCTCGTGTTGAGGACAGGACATTCATTTGCAGCGATGATCCCGCCGATGCCGGAAACAACAACAATTGGCGTGAACCAGCAGCTATGCGAACCGAGATGTTAGATCTCTTCCGAGCTTCGATGGTCGGGCGCACCATGTTCGTAGTGCCCTTTTCGATGGGCCCACTTGGGTCTCCGATAGCGCACATCGGGGTTCAGCTAACCGACTCGCCCTATGTTGCCGCTTCAATGCGAATTATGACCCGCATGGGGCAGGGCGCCTTAGACGCGCTCGGTGAAAGCGAGTGGGTGCCGTGTGTCCACTCCTTGGGAGCTCCGTTGGCTCCAGGTGAAAGTGACGTCACTTGGCCATGCGATTCCGAAAACAAGTACATCGTCCATTTTCCGAGCACTCGAGAAATCTGGTCCTACGGCTCTGGTTATGGCGGTAACGCGTTGCTGGGTAAGAAGTGTTTTGCTCTCAGGATTGCTTCGACGATGGCGCGCGAGGAAGGCTGGCTCGCCGAACACATGTTGATCGTGGGCGTCACCCCGCCAGGGGGCGAAACCAAATACGTGGCGGCGGCTTTCCCATCCGCGTGTGGCAAGACGAATATGGCAATGATGATTCCATCTCTGCCTGGCTGGAAGGTGGAAACAATTGGAGACGACATTGCCTGGATGAAATTTGGTGCAGACGGCCAGTTATACGCGATAAACCCCGAGGCCGGTTTCTTTGGGGTGGCTCCTGGTACTGGCGAGAAAACTAATCCCAATGCTCTCGCGACCCTTTCGCGCAACTGCGTATTCACTAATGTCGCCCTCACCGACGACGGAGACGTCTGGTGGGAAGGTCTTACCAATGAGCCCCCGGCTCGTTTGATCGACTGGAAGGGACAAACTTGGACTCCAGAAGTTGAAGCTCCAGCGGCTCACCCGAATGCGCGATTCACGGTTCCCGCGGCGCAATGCCCTTCGATAGCGCCTTCATGGGAGGACCCGGCAGGTGTTCCAATTTCGGCGATACTTTTCGGCGGCCGACGAGCCACGACCGTGCCGCTGGTGTCAGAAGCCCTCGATTGGGAACATGGCGTCTTCCTCGGATCAGTGATGTCGTCAGAGAAGACTGCTGCTGCTGCGGGAGCGATCGGTCAAGTTCGTCGAGACCCGTTCGCCATGCTTCCATTCTGCGGATACAACTTTGGCGATTACTTTCAGCACTGGCTCGATATCGGCAAACATCAGGGTGCGAAACTTCCAAAACTGTTCTACGTAAATTGGTTCCGAAAAAACCAAGAGGGTCGGTTCATTTGGCCAGGCTTTGGTGATAACGCGAGAGTCCTCAAATGGGTGTTGGGTCGCATTGCCGGTACAACCGAGGCTGTTGAAACACCCATTGGAATGGTCCCAAAAACTGAGGACCTTGATGTGGCAGGGTTAGATCTGACTGCGGACGCTCTTGAATCGCTTTTAACAGTGGACGTGACCGAATGGCAGAACGAACTCACGTTGATCGAAGAGCATTACGAATCGATAGGCGAGCGACTTCCAAATGAAATGCGGCTTCAACTCGCCCGGTTAGCCGACAGACTCGCTGGATAAGTGTTCCGTTAGCTTCCCGGTCGAAAAGCAGTCACAGCAGGACCAACGCTCGAATTCCGAGGCCCATGATGAATAGGCCGCCCCACCCGTAGAGCATGTGAAGCCGCTCTCGAAATTGCTGCCGGTAGCTGTAAAGAATGCCAACCGTTGTGGCAGCTAAAACGCCGTAGAAGACATGAAAAGTTTGCGGCCCACCGTCATTCGCGTTGATGTGGATCGCTGCCAAAGTGACTTGCACAAAAACCAAAGCTTGGACGAAAGCTGTGAACCTCCAGAGCTGCGCGCCTCGAAGGCTGGGCACTGGCCCAGATGCCAACGCCCAGGCACCGGCAACCCCATTACCTATGACTAGAAACCAGCACGCGACGAGGTGAAGCGCTGTCAACACTTGACCATCAAGCTGTCTGGTTGGCGAGCAAGTGGAGGAACATGATTAAGTTCTGAGCGTCTGTGTGTCCATCGGCGAGCCTTAATTCCGCTGGAGTCTTGGCTGCTTCATCGCTCATGGCAACGACGTCGAGGGCCCTAAGCAATCCAACGGGTGCGCCCTGTTCGACCAGAGTTCCCACGTCACGCACGATGTGTCGACCCCGCAGGCCTCGGTCTCGAATAACGGCCTGAATAAGGATCCTCAAAATCGCGCAGGCTGATGCTGGTGATTGTTCGACGACATTTTGAGCCTCCGCATACAAGGGCGCGAGGTTGCCGGGCAACCCTGCCGGCGCCAGCGCCGCTTCGGAGCCTGATTCGGCTCTCAGGCCACCGCTCCTGTGTCGCGAAGTTTGACGACGTCGTCAGGGTCGTAGCCGACAGAGCGAAGCACATCATCCGTGTGCTGTCCAGGGTGTGCTGGTGGACTTTGGATGGTGGCCTCGGTTCTACTAAATCGCGGAGAGGGGTTCGGCTGGATCACGCCTGAAAGCTCAGTGAAGACTTCGCGGTGCTGGTTGTGTGGATGCTCGGGTGCTTCTGCGAGGGTCAGCACAGGAGCGAAGCAGACGTCAGTCGCATCCATTATCTCGCACCATTCATCTCTCGTCCGTGTTTTGAAAAGAGTAGAAATTCGTTCTTTCAATTCTGGCCAGGAGCTGCGTGACAGTTGTGCGGCAAAGTCTTCATCCCCATCGAGCCCAGTGAGCCGCATCAGTTCTGCGTAGAACTGCGGCTCGATAGATCCGATTGATATATACCGGCCGTCGGCGCATTCGTAAACATCGTAGAAATGACTGCCAGTGTCGAGAAGATTGGTTCCACGCTCATCGTTCCAGATGCCTAGGGCGCGCATGGAATGGAACATGGCCATCAGGCTTGCCGCCCCATCTACCATCGCGGCGTCTACAACCTGGCCATGGCCCGAGCGTTGAGCTTCCACAATTCCACAGGCCACTCCGAAAGCCAGCAACATGCCACCGCCGCCGAAGTCACCGACCAAGTTGAGCGGAGGCACTGGAGCTTCTCCATTGCGCCCTATGGGCTCGAGGGCACCAGCTAATGCGATGTAGTTGATGTCGTGCCCCGCCGCCATTGCATACGGACCCTCTTGACCCCATCCGGTCATTCTCCCAAACACAAGTTTCGGGTTTCGGGCGAGACATTCTTCTGGACCTAGGCCAAGCCGTTCCATCACACCAGGCCGGAAACCTTCGATCAGAGCATCAGCTGTCTCCACTAGCCGAAGGACAACTTCAACGCCGTCAGGATTTTTAAGGTCAACTCCGATAGATGATCGACCTCTAGCCAGCACGTCGATGGGTGGGTTTTCGGCGTCTCCGCCTACGACATTCCCTGCACGGTCAATGCGGATGACCTCAGCTCCCATGTCGCTGAGCATCATTCCGCAGAACGGCCCAGGACCAATACCTTGAAGTTCTATGACTCGAATTCCTTGAAGCGGCCCCATGCGACTCTCTTTCTAAAGATCAAGATCAACCTAGTAGCTCATTTAAGTGTTGGATCGTGTGACTTAGCCACTTACCAAAGCTCGGCAAGGTTTCGTTTCTGTGATGTCTTGTCGTAGTCGTCTAGGTCGAAGTGGTTATCAATTGTGGCTTGAAGCATTTCGCCGGCCGTGGGCACGTTGGGTTCCACTAATTGATTTTCTGAATCCCAGATACCAGATCGAAACAAGGCCTTCGAACATTGGAAATATGCCTGGTCGATAGTTACTTCGACAACTGATCTGGGAGTCTTACCTTCTACAGAAAAAGAGGCGAGTAAGTCAGGGGCGGTCGAGATAGTGGCTCTGCCATTTAATCGCATCGTTTCAGATACTCCTGGGACCAGAAATAAGAGCCCGATTCGGTTGTCCTGAACGATGTTTCGCAACGTATCAAGACGATTGTTGCCCCTCCGATCTGCGAACTGAATGGTTTTTTCGTCCACGACCCGAACGACGCTGCCTCGGTCCCCGCGGGGAGAACAATCAAGACCTTCACTTCCAACGGTCGCTACCGCCATAAATGGCGCCGCTTCGACAAAGGCTCGATATTCCGAATTGAGGTGTCTCAGTTCCTTAGTTATCGCTCTGGGCGTCACTTCGCCATACAGAGTTTCAAGCTGGTCGATGTCTGTAATGATGTGTTCTTTGGTCATCGTGTTCGATCCGCCAATCGTTGTAAGTCAGCGACATAGCCGTCCCACAAGGGCTCGGGAGTGTCATGACCCATTTGGTCATATACAACTAGTTCAGCGTCAGGTATTAACGCAGCAGTCGCTTCACCGCCATCCAATTGAATCAACTGGTCCATCCTGCCATGGATGACCATAGTGGGCACTGCGACAGTTGGGAGTTGCTCGGCTCGCGAGCCTGAAGCCAATATCGCCAACAGTTGCCAAACTTGGCCCTGAGGATGGTGACATCGGTCGTAGGCTGCTTCCTCTAACGAAAGCGCCCAGTCCTTATCAAATAAGGCGCCCCCATGAAGTTCGCGTGCTGCTACGGCGTTAGCGACGACGCTAAGTCGGTCATCACCTGCCGTCCCTAATCCGGCTACTGCCTCTGGGGTTGCCTGCCCGACCCCGATTTCACCTGTGGTGGACATGACTGTTGTCATCGATCGCAGCCGGACAGGGTGATTGATTGCGAGGGTTTGAACGATCATTCCCCCCATGGACATGCCCCAAACGTGAGCTTGTTCTATCTCTAGGGCATCCAGTACTGCGAGGCAGTCCATAGCCATATCAGACAAGTTGTATGGGGCTGAAAACTCACCGAGCGAATGCTCTCGCGTCAATTGCTCAAAAACTCGGTCAATACTTGGGGGCGCTCCGGGCGTTTTCGATGACCATCCGACATCACGGTTGTCCATACGGATGACATAAAACCCGGCACGGTTAAAACTTTGGACCCATGCGGGGAGAAAGTTGATCGATTGGCTGCCCAGACCATTGACAAACAGAACGGGAGGGTTGGAGTTGTCCCCATGTGCATCGAAGTAAAGTTCGACGTCGCCGTTTCGTGCTGTTCCGGATGTTTGTGGCCCCATCATCGACCTCCATCGATCGAGGATTGTAGGCGCTCATCGAATCGGTCGATTGCGACAGAAGTCCTCGCTCCCCACCAAAAAAGATCTTGACCATCGACAAGCATCACAGGGGCGATGGATTTCAGTAGGTCCAAGTGTCGTTCGCCGAATGGGTAGGGCTCGCTAGGCGCCAGCACCACATCGATTTCAGCCTCCACCAATTGACGCTCTTCGACTACCGGGTAGGTGTCGTCTGAATTGGCAAAAAGCACGTCGATGCCTAGATGACTTAGCACCGTAGCCCCGTAGGTATCAGCACCGATGGTCATCCATGGACGTCTCCATATAGGAACGAATGCTCTTACGCCACGACTGGCGCGCCGTGGACTGAGTACGTGCGACCACTCAACACCAACGCGATCGGCCAAGCGCTGCACCTCCGAGCCGACATCGTTCAGCGACGCTACGTGCAACGACTCCACATTGATGCCTCGACTCCTTAACGCTTGATAATCCTCTAGACGGTTCTCTTCGCGGTCCACAACGACAAGGTCAGGGTTCAATTTTTCAATCGCGTCGAGGTCGGGGTCTTTCGTGCCTCCAACGTGATTAATGCTTGGCTGCTCACAGAACCGAGTGCAGGCGATCGGTTCAATTCCCCAAGAAAGCAAAGTCTCCGTAACGCTCGGTACCAGACTCACAACTCGGAGGGTTGACGCCATAGGTTGAGAGTAGACGTAAGGAACCCGCGGTCCCACCTAGGCGGTAGCGTCGGCTGGATGGGAACATCGCAAGGTAGTGAGGAACTCAGTTTTCTTGCCTCTGCTTCGCGCTCCCCGGGTCCCGAGTTTGATCGGTTAGATCCTGAGCAGCAAAAGGCGGTGGATTCCGATGATGCACCATTACGAATTCTTGCCGGCCCGGGTTCAGGAAAAACTCGTGTGCTCACTAATCGAATCGCGCGCAGGGTCGTTGACGGGAGCGTCGATGCGCGTCGCGTACTTGCCCTCACCTTCACCCGACGGGCTGCCAGCCAACTCCGATCACGACTTAACCGAATGGGAATTCGCGACTTAGGGGCGGTCGGCACGTTCCACGCGGTTGCTTTGGCACAAATCCGACAGCACCGATTGGATCGCGAAAAAAGACCACCGGTTGTCCTAGCCGGACGGCGCCCATTGATAAAGGAATTGATCGGCGATTTTCCCAATCTACGACTGAACGCGGCAGTGACAGAAATTGACTGGGCTTGTTCGCAAGCGTTGACTCCCGACGAATACAGAAACGGCCCCGGTCGGGGACGAGTTGGAGAGGCACAAGCGGGACGGATAGCACTACTACACCAGTCATATGTCGCCTACAAGCGTCGTCGCGGGCTCTTGGATTTCGATGACATTCTGGTCGAATGCACTCAGCTTTTAGGAACTGATCAAGCGTTCCGAGATGCCCAACATTGGGTGTTCCGACACTTTTTCGTAGACGAATACCAGGACCTCAACCAAACCCAGTTTGATCTTCTGCGGGCCTGGGTCGGGGAACGAACAGATTTGTGTGTAGTCGGTGACCCGGATCAAGCAATTTACGGTTGGAACGGTGCGAACGCAGAACATTTAATTAATTTCTCCGCTGACTTTCCTTCGGCGGGAACGGAAGTGCTGGCCACTAACCATCGAAGTCAACCGCAGATCATTCGTTCAGCAAATGCAGTTCTAGGCCGAACGTCAACTGAATCCGATAGCGAAGCCGTAGAGGCGCAACTGCCAACTACAAGCAACTTCAGCGACGATTGGGAAGAGGCACTTGGTATCGCTCGATATCTACGCGAGGAGCGACTCCCCGAAACACGATGGTCTAGACACGCGGTGCTAGCTCGCACAAACGAACAACTCCAAGTCATCTCTCGCGCGTTGACTCAATTTCAGGTACCGCACAGGCTTCGAGGTCAGGGTGGAATACTCAAGCTCCCTGAAGTTCAAGAAGTAATCGATCAGTTATGCGGCGCGGGCCACGAATTTGCAACATTAGCGGTGGATCTAGCTGACGAGTTCGATCACGGGCCGCAGAACCGGGTAGCTGAACTGGCCGTCCAATACACCGGGGAACATACCCACGCTGATGGGTCCGGCTTTCGTGATTGGCTTCGCACCTTGCGGCCCGGCGACCTTGACACTGACGAGGACGGCGTCGACCTTGTTACCTTTCACGCTGCGAAGGGTCTGGAGTGGCCTTTTGTGGTCATTGCCGGGGTTGAAAATGGTCTCATCCCAATTCGACCCGACGATCCTGAAGAACGACGCTTGTTCTACGTAGCCATTTCTCGCGCTCAACAGCACCTTCATTTAACATGGGCGCGGGCAAGACACAAGGGCGAAAGATTAGAAAGCCGCGAACCTTCCCCATGGCTTCAACTCATTGAAACAGCCAATCAGCGGCCACCGCGACCTTCTACAAAACAAGCAGCAAACTATTTGGCAGAAGCACGAAAAAATCTGGGCAAAGCAACCGATAGCGAAACAGATCTTCGCTATCAACGACTCCGAGAGTGGATTGATCGAACAGCGCGATCACGACGGATCCAGTCGGCTGCTCTGCTCCCCGATCATTTGATCGCCAAAGTGGCGACAGCAGCGCCAACCACAATTTCTCAGTTAGAGACGATTACAGGACTGGGAAGATCTCGCCTCGAACGCACCGGCCCAGAGATCTTGGCAGTAATCGCTGAGCCATAAAACTTGATTCCTACTGGCCTACCCCTACCCGAGGTAGCTAGAACAACCCACCCAAGTCAGGCGTTCAGCGGGCTAGGCCACAGAGTTGTTCTTAGGGGATCAACAATCAATATCAACATAAACCGGCGCGTGATCTGAGGGTTTTGTCCCTTTGCGCGCCGTCCGGTCCACCAGACAAAACATTGCCCGCTCTGCCAGCGCCTGGCTCGCCATCAATAAATCGATGCGGAGACCCATCTTCTTGTGGAAAGCACCATCTCGATAATCCCACCAGGAGTAGAGACCCTCATCCTCGTAGAACTTTCGAAACACGTCAACCAGTCCCCAATCCATCAATTTCGCTAACGCAGCTCGTTCTTTTGGCGTTACGTGGGTGCGCGGAGCCGGGTTCGCCGGATCCCAAACATCACGATCGTCCGGACAGATGTTGTAGTCACCTCCGACCAATACCCAACCATCGGGATCGCAACTCATGTCAAGATGCTTTCTTAGGCGAGATAGCCAACGCAACTTGTATTGATAATGGTCGTGGTCAACTGCTCGGCCATTCGGCACGTAGACCGATGAAACACGCACTCCGCCACAAGTCCCTGAAATAATTCTCGCCTCTGGATCGGCATCCTCGCCGTCTGCAAAGCCCATCAAGGGGTCTTCTATCCCAACTCGGGAAAGTATGGCGACCCCGTTCCATCTCCCTTCACCACAGTGAACGCTTTCGTACCCTTGACGCGAATAATGGTCATGAGGAAATTGCTCGTCGGACATTTTCGTCTCTTGCAACAAGAGCACGTCTGGGCACGCATAGTCGAGCCATTCATCTACTCGTTCTGTGCGTGCGTTGAGGCTGTTGACATTCCATGTAGCGATACGCACATTCTGAATCTAGCGCCCGCTAGTGTCACCGCTCGTGAAGAAGGAACCTTTAATCGACGCCGTGTTATTCGACTTCGGCGGGGTTGTTACAACCAGTCCATTCGAAGCATTTTCTCGTTACGAGAACGAGATAGGCGCACCTCTTGATTCTATCCGGCGAATCAATTCCACTAACCCCGATGACAACGCCTGGGCAAAAATGGAACGGAGCGAGGTCACCGTTTCGGAGTTCTGCAAACTGTTTGAGGCCGAAGCGACAGATTTGGGACTAAAGATGTCCGGCCAAAAAGTACTGGAGTGCCTTAGCGGAAACGTCCGGCCTCAAATGGTCCGCGCAATCGAGATTCTTCAAAAAAGAGTCCGTATCGGCTGCATCACCAACAATATGAAATCTGGCCATGGTGCAGGCATGGCGAGGACTTCGGAGCAGGCCGCATCCGTCGCTCAAATCATGCAAATGTTCGAAGTCGTAGTTGAATCAGCGAAGGTTGGCATTCGTAAGCCCGACGTTCGGATTTACGAACTGGCATGTTCAGAACTCGGCGTCGATCCACAAAACTGCGCATACCTCGATGATCTAGGTATCAACTGCAAACCGGCAGCAAATTTGGGCATGGTCGCCATCAAGGTTGTAGATCCCGAAGTGGCGCTAGACCATCTCGAAAGTGTGGTCGGCTTTTCGTTGCGTTAACGGCAAGTGGCCTTCCAACCCAACACCCTTATCCTCGGGGGCTCCTAGCGAAGCGAAACCAATACATGGCAATTGAGTTCATCTTCACAATGCGCAACCTCGGAAGGTTTTACCCTCCTGACCGCGAAGTACTTAAAGATGTGACCCTTGCGTTTTATCCGGGGGCAAAGATTGGGGTAATTGGGCACAACGGCGCCGGCAAATCGTCCGTGTTGAGAATCATGGCTGGTCTAGACGACGGTTTCACAGGTGAAGCCCGACTAGCACCGGGATTCTCCGTCGGCTTTTTGTCCCAGGAACCGAGTCTGGACGAATCCAAAAACGTCTACGAGAACGTGATGGACGGCGTTGCTGAGACACAATCCCTCATCGACCGATACAACGAAGTCTTAGCGATGTGGGGCGACTCCGACGCCGATCTAGATCAAGTCGGCGCTATGCAAGCAGAGTTAGAAGACCAGATCGAATCAACCAACGCATGGGACCTCGAGAGACAGGTCGAGATAGCGATGGATGCTCTTCGAGTCCCGACAGCGGATGCCAGCGTCGCGACCCTTTCCGGCGGCGAGAGGCGCAGAGTTGCGTTGTGCAGCTTGCTGTTATCTCATCCAGATCTTCTGTTATTGGACGAGCCCACCAACCATCTAGATGCCGAATCCGTCGCGTGGTTAGAACGATTCCTTAAGGAATACACCGGGACGGTCATGTCAGTAACTCATGATCGTTACTTCTTGGACAACGTTGCTGGCTGGATTCTTGAACTCGACCACGGGAATGCTTTCCCTTATGAGGGGAACTACAGCGGCTGGCTAGAGCAAAAACAAGCCAGGCTGGCATCAGAAGACCGCCAATCCAACGCTCGTCAACGTACCTTGGCACAGGAACTGGAGTGGGTACGGCTATCACCTCGAGCCAGACAGGCCAAGGGAAAAGCTCGGCTCGCTGCTTACGACCAACTCTTGGCCAAACACGAATCGGGTGGCCAACGCGACGAAAAACTAGAGCTAAGTATTCCCATGAACCGACGGCTAGGCGACCAGGTAATTGAACTGAACAATGTTGGCAAAGGTTTTGGTGATCGTCTTTTGATTGAAGATCTTTCATTCCTTTTGCCCCCAGCGGGAATTGTCGGCGTGGTCGGTGCAAATGGGGCCGGAAAAACAACCCTTTTCCGAATGATTACGGGAGAAGAGCAGCCAGACACCGGGACAATCACGATTGGAACGACGGTAGATCTGGCCTATGTAGATCAGTCTCGCGATGAACTCCACAATGAGCACACCGTCTATGAAGAAATCACTGGCGGGTTAGACATCGTTCAAGTCGGGAACAGAGAGGTCAACGGTCGCAGTTACGTTGCATCGTTCAATTTCAAGGGACCAGACCAGCAAAAGAAAGTCGGGGACCTTTCCGGGGGGGAGCGAAATCGGGTTCAACTGGCCAAGGTCCTCAAGACTGGCGGCAATGTGCTGCTACTCGATGAGCCCACCAATGACTTGGACGTGGACACCCTTAGAGCACTTGAGGCTGGTTTAGAGGCTTTCCCGGGATGCGCGGTAGTAATCAGCCATGACCGATGGTTCCTCGACCGAGTCGCTACGCACGTTCTTGCGTTCGAAGGAAATAGTCAGGTCCGGTGGTTTGAAGGAAACTTCTCGGAATACGAAGCCTTCCGCCATAGGGAACTAGGCGAAGACGCTGGGCCGAAACCTATCAAGTACAAGCCGTTAGCCAGATAATCGCGCGTTCCGCGCGAAATATCATCGGCTACGAGGTACTCCGCAGACAGTAAGAACACATTAAGCGCGAGTTCTATACGAATTCGCGCGACCCGCGCGATATACACGCGCGGATCGCGCGAATATCCACCATCTTCGCGCGGGTAGTGGCTAGATTGCCCGCAACGCTTAAAGTGATAAAGCCAACAGGAGACTAGCCATGGCCGCCAAATCAGCAACAAAAACTAAAAAGTTGCAAAGCCGAGCAGTCACCCGCACCGTTGACGCCGGCAATTCCGTCTACTGCGCCGTGTGTGACGAATTGATCAAGTTTCGAGCCCGAATCCGCGCAGACCAAATCATTTGCAATGTTTACGCCGGCAACAAGTGGGATCGAGTTGAGCACTATCACCCCGAGTGTTACAAAAAGGCTAAAGCGCCTTACGGCGCCCCTGCTGACTGAACATCCACCAAGGGCGACCACACCGACACGACGCCCAAACTCAGGCACGTAACACTCGTGTCTTTATAAAATTTGGCTCAGGAAGAGCTTGGTTCGATCCTCAGTTGGATTAGTAAAGAAATGTTCCGGAGTTCCAACCTCAACTATTTCGCCACCCTCCATGAAGATGATCCGGTCGGCCACCTCCCGCGCGAAACCCATTTCGTGGGTCACAACCATCATCGTGATTCCCGACCGCGCCAACTCTTTCATGACGTCGAGAACTTCCTTAATCATCTCAGGATCGAGAGCAGACGTGGGCTCATCAAAAAGCATCACTCTGGGCTCCATGGCTAACGACCGCGCAATTGCGACCCGCTGCTGTTGCCCCCCTGACAATTGTCCAGGGAATTTTTCCGCCTGCTCAGGAATCCCCATTTGTTCAAGTAACTCCGTTGCTAGGGACTCCGCTTCAGCACGCGGCTTTTTTCGTACCCAAATCGGGGCCAAAGTGATGTTGTCACGCACAGTCAAGTGAGGGAAAAGATTGAACTGTTGGAAGACCATACCGACTTCCGACCGGATCTTTTCGATGTTGCGAAGGTCATTACTCAGCTCAATACCGTCAACAACAATGTTTCCACCTTGATGAACTTCGAGGCGATTGATGCAACGAATCCAAGTACTCTTACCCGACCCTGAAGGACCGCAAACCACTGCGACTTCACCTTCTTTTATCGTCGCAGTTATGCCCTTCAAAGCCTGAAAATCTCCGTACCACTTATCGACATCTACACACACAATCATGTCTTCGCGGCCAGCCAACCTGTCATTGGCCACTGTCGTTCCATCATCGATGCTCATGAATCTCTGCTCCCGGTCTGAGAGTTACGTGGACGTATCATCATCTTTCCCCAAGACCCACCCGGCGTTCTAGGCGCTGACTGTATTTGGAGATCGTGAAGTTAAAGAAGAAATAGATCATCGCTACGAGGAGAATGCCCTCTCGTTTGACACCCATGAATTCGCTTTGAGCGGGAATGACCGAATTAGCAACTCTTAAGAAATCAAAGAGGCCAATGATCGCCAAAAGAGAGGTCTCTTTGAAAGTTGATATCACTTGACCTACAAGTTGTGGAATCGAAACCCTCAGGCCCTGTGGCAAGACAATGAAACCGGTTCGTTGAGCCGCCGTGAGGCCAAGAGCGTCGGCGGCCTCGTACTGGCCTTTGGTTACCGACTGCAATCCCCCTCTTACGTTCTCAGCCAGATACGCGGCAGAGAAGAGGGTGTACCCAGTCAGCACCGCTGCAAGTTCCGCTAGTTCCATCCCATCCGGCAAAAACAGCGGAACCATTACCGAGAAGAAAATCAGCACACTGATCAAAGGCACGCCACGGATTATTTCGATGTAGCTCGTCGACAACATCCGGAAAATGGGGAATTTGGAAGTGCGACCTAAAGCCAGCAAAACGCCGAGAGGAAACGAAAGGAGGACGACTATCACAGCGACAAAAAGGGTTAAACCCAAGCCGCCTAGAAACTCCGAGGACTGGATGTCAACCGTCGACGGAGTGTTCATCATGGTCGCCATGTAATGAACCAAAGCCATGGCAGACAACCAACCAAGGATCAACTGGCGACGCTTAGCGACCTCACCAATAAAGTTCGGTGCAAGTAGGGCCGCAAGGGCTACTAGCAGGAAGCTGATCCGGGCTTTTTGAAGCATCGGATACAAACCAAAGAACGCAGCAACCCAGTTAAAGACAGCAAACCCCAGTAGGCCAACCGCTGTAAGTCGTCCAGCTTCACCTAAATCAGAGCGAGTCAACGCCCATAGAAGCACTCCGCCCAACACTCCAAACGCCAGCCCCATAGGAAGGTCAGTTGATAGGACGTGGGCATAATCTAAAGCTGGGTCTCGTAGCACTACCCAGAACAACGCCATCGGGCTAATCAGCCAGAGAAAATTGCTTGAGCCTCTAACAATGCCCTGCCACCGCGTGTCGCGAAAACTTCTACCAACAAAGTACAAACCGAACAGCAATAACCACATAACTGTCCAAGGCATCTTCGTCGAAAACGCAACCGTTCGTCCCGGCACGGCGATATATGTGCCGTCGGCGAAAGCGTAGTGACCATAGGGCACGAGCCACAGACTCAACACCAACAACCCGAGTCCTGAGAAAACAACGGTGGTTACGGCAACACTGTTGTTTCGACGATCCGGTTCGCTGCACCAAGCCCAAATAGCGGCGCCCAGTGTTATGAGAACAACGGCAGCAATCCACCAGCCCAGCCGGTCCGTCATAGCTGCCCAAACGGATTCACGCTGCAGCGATCCTTCAACAGTGCGGAGCACTTTCCCTTCGCTGTCGAGAATGACGCTCGGTTCTCGTAACAAAACACAAAGAGCGAAAAGGCCACCAGAGCCCATCAGCCAGGTAGACATCCTTTTGACGGACACTCCGCCCCAATTAGCCCAGATGCCGGCGCTCATACCAGCCAAAGCCATCACGAAACCCACTGCTACCCAGACACGCACATATTGCGACTCCGGATAGGAGAGCGTCATTAAGGCTCGAAGGTTTGTGCGGACCGCGTCCCATTCGCGATTCTCACTGAAAGTGAAATTCAGAACGCCACGCAACATTAGGAGAGCGGCAAACACCCCTAGCAAAGTCAGAATAGCGTTGAACCAATTCGAAAAAAGGTTGGTTCGCAGCCATTGCCTCACGGAAAGATTGACGCCTTGTTGAGGTGGCCCCGTTTCGCCTATGCCTGCCTCAACGACGATGGGGTTCAGCTCCGGCATATCAGCGTTCCACGATTCGCATGCGAACATTAAAGAAGTTGACAATCACCGATATCGACAACGAACACGACAAGTAGAAAAACATCCATATCGACACGACGGGGAGTGTCTTTCCAGTTTGGTTGTACACCGTTTGCCCAACCTGGACAATGTCGCTATAGCCGACCGCTATAGCGAGCGAAGTGTTCTTCGTGAGATTCAAATATTGATTGCCCAACGGCGGCAGCATCACCCGCGCTGCTTGGGGAATTATCACCCTGCGCAACGCTGTCGAGCGGCGAAGCCCCAATGCGGCTGCCGCTTCCGTTTGGCCTTTTGGAACAGCGAGTATTCCCCCTCTAACAATTTCCGCTATGAACGCCGCTGTGTAGAAGACAACGCCGAAAAAGACCGCTGCGAACCCAATGGAAAAATTAAGACCTGATGGGCCATAGTTGGGAAATTTTCCGCTTTGAACTATCTCCGGCAAAGCGACGTCTATCGGTCGACCGGTCCGGCCGTCACCAAATTTATTGCCGAGAACGTCAAAGAAATCACTGCCTGAATTGATCATCCAGCTGGACAAACCGGGCCACAGAACCAAGAAGAATAGAGCTCCTAAAAGTCCTCCTACCGCAGCAAAGATCATGCGGAAGTAGTCATCATCAGTCAGTCTCGCCAGGCCAGCTGGGGTACGTCTGCTATTTAGAAATGATCGAATCCAATACACGCTGACCGTTATTGAGAGTGCCGCAATCAACAACTGAAGAACATTTTCAGGCAGCGCCGAAATAGCTGACGCCGCTGCATCGAAGATATTGCCTACGAATCCAAAGATCGGGTGAATGAACCACCCCACGATCGCGAAGAACACCACTACGCCGAAGGCGCTTAAAAGCGGATACGTCTCGTCACCTGTGGCATCTTGTTGCGCGTTACGTCGCTTGCGCATGAAGTTGGCGAAGACCAAGCCGATAGCCAAAACGACCACCCACTGGTAAAAGCCGTCGGCTATGTGGACCCTTGGCATCGACAGGCCCTTGTTGGAAATATGAAACCAGCCGTTAATCGGCCCCACATCTGTGGTTACGCGATCCAAGCTCGCAAAAACAGCGCCGTAAAAGAGAATTTGAACTAGCAGCGGCACATTTCGAAGCGATTCAACGTAGACACTTCCCAATTTACGTAACAGCCAGTTATTGGAGAGTCGAGAGAGTCCAACTAACACACCGAAGAGGGTTGCGACCACAATCCCCGCAGCGGCCATACGAAGTGTGTTCACCATGCCGACCCACAGGGCCCGGCCCCCGGTGTCGGGATCCGTGTCAATCCCTGAAGAAAGGTCAATTCCCGGGTTTATAGACAGGAAGCCGTAATCGGTCGGGACATTCGATGCGGTTAAGTTGTCTCCTGCTTGCTCAGCAAGGAACCAAAGAGCGCCTAGGACCATGAGCAGGGCAATAACCTGCACAACCCACTTGACGACTGTCACATCTCGATACAACGGGGGTCGATCGTGATGGATCGATGGCGGTGGGCTATTTGCCACTAAGTACTTCCCTCTCAAAGAAATATGGCAATTTGAAACTGAACGATGTTCAGCCTAGATGTGCTGAAAGGGCTGGAGGTCGATATGACCCCCAGCCCTTTTCAGAATCCCTGCACGGCAGCCTCAGGGGCCGCCTCACAGCAACAGTGCAATATCAGCGCGCCGGTGGAGCGTATACGAGACCACCGTCGGTCCAGGCGGCGTTTGCCGACCCTTCGCGGCTCAACCCAACAGGGTTGAGGCTTCGGCTGTAAATCTCGTCGTAGTTACCAACCTGCTTGATGACCTGGTAGAAGGCATCAGATGAAAGACCCATCTCGGTCTGAAGTTCGCCTTCGCCGCCAAGGAGACGGATGGTCTCAGTGTCGCCATTGGCGAGCATGTCGTCGACGTTGCTTGAGTTCACGCCTTTTTCGTCAGCGATGATCGTTGCATAGACAGCCCAGTTGACTGCATCAGCGAACGCTGAGTCATTCTGACCATAAGTCGGGCCCAGAGGCTCCTTCGAGATTGGTGTCGCTGGGAAGATCACCCAGTTCTCACCGTCGGGCTGTTGCTTTGCCTTTCGGCCAACAAGACCCGAACCGTCAGTCGTGATGATGTCACATGCGCCTGAGATGAAGTTGTTGGTGACCGTGTCGAAGTCTTCGAAAGTTTGAAGTTCGATACTTACCCCAGCTTCAGATGCGGCATCAGCAATGTTCTTTTCGGTCGTGGTACCAGCGCTGGTACAGATAACTGAACCACCGACATCCGATACCTGTGAAGAACCTGAGAACCCGTCGCTCGCGCGACCCATCAACTGCTGACCGTCGTAGTAAGTGGTCGGACCAAAGTCCATACCAACTGAGGAGTCACGGCTCTGAGTCCAAGTGGTGTTACGCATCAAGAGGTCAACGTCGCCCGTTTGAACTGCTGTAAAACGCTCAGCAGCAGTCAGTGACACAAAGTTCACCTTGTTGGCGTCGCCAAGAATGGCTGCAGCGACAACGCGGCAATAGTCGGCGTCAAAGCCAGCCATGCTGCCATCAGCCTGCAGTTCGGAGAACGCCACGGCAGAGCCCGAGACACCACAGTTAAGAGTGCCACGATCAATGATTGTTTCCAAGAGGCTTCCGCCGCTAGCGGCAAGCGTTACCTCGGTCTCTTCAGCGGTGCCAGCATCCGAAGCGGTGCTGTCATCGCTACTTGAGTCACTTCCACCACAGGCCGAAGCGGCCAAGGTGATCGCGAATAACGTGGCAAGTAATCGCCACATGGTCTTTTTCCGCATCTGTTGAGTCCCTCTCTGTTGCGGTTGCCGGTCCCGCGACCAGCTTTCTGCTCGGTTGTAAGTGCGTGCACGGTATACGGTCAGCTAGGCAAATAGTCACCTTGTGATCGTTTCGTCACAATCCCCCTACCGGGCGCAAACACTATCGGCTAAACGGTTGTTTAGCCAAAGTGGATCTCGCCCATGTCTAACGACAGATGGAGAAAGCATGGCCAACCCTGAGGATCACGCGATCGCAGCCCGAATCGCGACCCAGGCCGGAGAGTTGCTCGTGGACCTCCGAGAAAGGTTATTCGCCCAAGGTGCAGATAGTTGGACCGTCAAAGACACCGGCGATTTGGAAGCTCATCGCTTCATTGACCGCGCTCTTCGAGATGAGTTTCCAAATGACGGAATTCTTTCCGAAGAGGGCAAAGACGACTTAACTCGGCTGGACAAAGAACGCGTTTGGATCGTCGACCCTCTTGACGGAACCCGAGAGTTCGGTGAGCCCGGCCGATCGGACTGGGCCGTACACATCGCGTTAGCTGAAAACGGCGTACCCACAGCGGGAGCGGTCGCACTTCCCGCAGTTGGTACGACTCTCAGCACGGACCCTCCTCCCCAACTAACGCCGCCTCATGGTGGAAAGCCCAGAATGGTCGTTAGCCGTTCTCGTCCTCCAGCGGCCGCGATGATCGTGGCCGAAGCCATCGGAGCCGAACTCCTAGCTCTCGGCTCTGCTGGCGCAAAAGCTATGGCGGTAGTCCTCGGTCACGCAGACATTTACGCGCACAGCGGAGGGCAATACGAGTGGGATAATTGCGCCCCCGCAGCAGTTGCGCTGGCGGCAGGACTTCACGCGAGCCGTTGCGACGGCTCACCTCTCGACTACAACTACGAGGATCCGTGGCTTCCAGACTTAGTGATATGTCGACCCGAATTTGCCGATGATGCGCTCGCCGCGCTACGTCGCGCCATCGAAGGCTGACTTAGGGAAACTCATGGAACTAAAAGCAACGCTGTTCGAAGTCAAAGGCTCGGTCGCAACGGTGACATTGTGTCGTCCCCACCGCCACAACGCATGGACGGGTCGGATGCACACCGAACTCCGGCACCTCCTTGAACAGGCAGAAATCGACCCCCAAGTCCGAACGGTAGTCATCACAGGAATGGGAGAGGACTTCTGCGTTGGAGCTGATAGCCAGGCACTCGAAGGCCACATCGAAAAGGGAGGGTACGACTCTGGCACGGGTCCCGAGCTAGCCAATCCTGGATATGGCGTGGCACCTCAATTCGATCAAAATTTTGCGTTCATGTTCGGTTTAAACGTGACCACCATTGCAGCCGTTAACGGCCCCGCGGCGGGAGTTGGTTTCGTCCTTGCGTGCTATTGCGATCTGAGGTTCGCTGCAAATGACGCCAAACTAACCACGGCCCACGGACCGCTCGGCCTACCGGCTGAATTTGGTCTTTCTTGGCTACTACCCAGGCTGATCGGCCTAACCCGAGCTAACGACCTTTTACTCTCCAGCAGAATTTTATTGGCCCACGAAACCGATGGCTGGGGTCTCTTCAACGGCCTTCTTGAACGCGAAGACTTGCTACCCAAAGTCCATGACTACGCCCAGAACCTTGCCTCTCGTGTCGCTCCATCTGCACAACGAATGACGAAGCGACAAATCTATTTGGATCAACACCGAGACGTGGGTAGCGCTATATCTGATTCTGAAGACTTACTAGAAACCGCCATGACAGACCCCGACTATCGAGAAGGAGTGAGGGCGCTAATGGAGAAGCGCGCCCCGAGGTGGGATGAAAGCGATTAGGTGTTGCCTGTGACGTTCCACTCGTACCGTAGCGACCTAGACCTCAAGCACCGTCACAACACCAGTATCGCCATCCACTCGAACCCTCGCCCCGTCGGGTATGCGTTTAGTTGCATCCGTGGCTGATACCACGCACGGAATACCCAGCTCTCGACTCACGATGATTGCGTGACTCAAAGCGGCCCCTACGTCAACCACAACCCCTGCCGCGGGCACAAATAAAGGCGTCCACGACGGGTCGGTAAGGGGAACGACCAGAACATCTCCAGGCTCCAAAGCGGTCGGATCATGACTATCTAGAATTACGCGGGCTCGACCCTCCGACACCCCGGGGCACCCGGGCATACCTTGGATCGAATCGCCGTTGCCGACTGGTTCGACGGTTACGGCATCACGTCGAGTCCATGACGAAAGTGGTTCGGCTTCTCCGACGATCACGAAAGGTTCTTGTCGACTGCTTGCGGTGTCGAAAACTTCTTGGCGGCGTTCAATGATGTCCCGCCACCCCTCAGCATTGTCGATGGCTTGACGTTGTTCTGAGAAACGAAGCATCCCGAAACTGGTCACCTCGGGGAATACGCCTCTTTCAACCATCCGCCGGCCGAATTCGCGAGCTGCCATCCGTCCTTCTTGAATAAATTTCACACAGTTTGTCTTGGTGCGTTCTCTACCTGGCATCAGCACCGATGCTCCGTGCGCTCCAGCCAAGAATTGGCCCTGGGCCTCCGGGTCACCTTCAAGCATGGCGCTTATCTCACCAATGAGACGTTCGCGTTCTGCTGCGAGATCCGCCTGGTGGCCCTTCGGCGCCGCCGATCCTGGGGATACCCGCATGCGATCGATGGCGGCCAAAGCCAGATCAGGGTCTGTTTCCCAAGTTGGGCACGACATTTCCCACTCATTAGGCCCCCGCGACCCGTAGGAACGCAGGAATAGGTCAAAAGCGTCCACAAATCGCGCGCATTCGGGTTCCTCCGTTGCTCGCAGGCGAGCGTCTAAACCGCCGATGCCTGCATCGAAGACCACTGACACACTGTTCGAAGACGCCGCCAATCGACCCAAGTCCCACATCGCCATCGAAGGAGCCGCCGACTCCACGTCCCCTAGGCCCGCCATGATCTTCATCGCATCAGTCGGACGCCCCACGGCCTCACACACCGCCGACACGATACCCAATGGAACAGTGGTCAAAAAGCTGACGAATATGTGTTGAGCGAATAGCTCTCGGAATCCGTCACGAAAGAAATTTTCGATCCAATCAACAAGTTCGTGGTCTCCCAACGACGCAAAGTCAGGGCGATTATCGCGCAGCAAGTTGACTTGCTGCTCCTGTGCCAAGACTTCCGGAAGGTCAGGAGTTGTAAGAGCCCACCCAAAAACCTCAGCTATGCGAGCTTCAGCCTCAGGGCTGGGGTCGTCAGGGTGTTGTTCATAGGGAGGGATTCCAGGCTGCACACCAAAGAACGCGTCGTCAATATCTTGTGCAGAAAGCCCAGGTGCTCGCTCGCCGAAAATCCGCATCAAAGAAGCATTCAGGTAGGTGTAGCCTCCAAAAACTCCCAAGAACACAGGGTTGTCAGGGTCGAATTCGCTCTCTTCGAACGCGCCAATTCTGATGTAGGCATCGCGAAAACCCAGTTCGCTCATTTGAATTCCATCATCATTTTGGAACGCGAAATCAAAGGTTGACAAGGCGACTGGGTCGGGGAAGACCTCCCCAACATTCGCTCGCGTCCAAATTGGGTAACGATCCGACGTATTCGTTCCGACGAAGTACTCCTCGGCCATGACTTGCCCCTCCTAGTAAAGCGAACCAGCGTTTGGCCGATGGACCGGGTGACTACCTCCCCCTCTTGGCAGCCACCCGGCCAAATCAAGGCCTCTCACGCCAATCCCCCGGCAGAATTCAAACAATACGATTCGAGATACGAACGCACCACGACTGCCCGGCACTATAGGCATCGCTACCCCTAGTTATGCAAACGATCAGTAAGGAAATTGTTCGATCGCTATCGTTCCCCCACTATCGAGGCGGCATTGAGATACCTTCTAAGCGTGGTTAGGGACGAACGAAACAGTTTCGACTGGACCGAAGCTTGGCCCGATCTAGTTACCACCCCCGCGGCTGCGGCGGCTCAAGTCCGCGATGGGGACCTAGTCGGCGCGAGCTTGCCTGAACCAACAGCATTTCTCTATGCCCTTGCCGAACGTACCGACCTAAAAGGGGTCGCCGTCTTCGTACCTGCACCAAGAAAGGGTGGGGCCGCAATCGCTATGACCGCGAACCTTGAGTTACGCGCACCATTTCTTACCCAAATCCTTCGAGAGGCTGGCGCCCACGCTGAACTGGTGCCGGTACGACTCGAAGATTGGGGTCGGTTTAGTAAACGCAACCCGCCTCGCGTCGCATGTGTACAAGTTGGAGCTCCACTGCCTGACGGCACAGTTCCGCCGGGGTCGGCCATAGCAGGAAACGATGCTCTGATTCATCGCGCGCGCAAAGAAGGAGATCTAGTTTTTGGCCTGGTGAACCCTGTCGTGCCTTACATCCACGGTGATTCTTTTAGGATCGAAGATTTCGACGGTTTGATTCACGTACCTCTCAAGGGATCCATGCCGATCTTCGATGAACGAACGCCTCCCTCCGATCTCGATCCATTCGTCGACGCACTCGACGAATTGATCCCCGACGGTGCCACGGTGCAGTCAGGAGTCGGAGGCCTAACTGAAGTAGCGCTCGCTCGGTTAACCCACAAGAACGATTTGGGAATTCACACTGAGGTCATGGGTCAGGGTCTCATGGATTTGATGCGATCAGGCGCTGCGACAAACCGCTTGAAAACGGTCTTCCCTAACAAAACCGTTTTCACTATCGCTCTTCCCGAGACATTCGACTTTGTGGATGACAACCCGAACTGCCACATCGTCCCGGCGGACGTAGCCCTCAACCACAGTCAGATCGCCGCCAACCGGGATATGAGGTGTGTGAACGGCGCGTTGGAGATTGACCTTTGGGGCCAAGTCAACTCCGAGATGATCAACGGTGTACAGCACAGCGGTGTCGGGGGGGCTTTGGACTTCCTCCGAGGATGTCAAATGTCCGATTCAGCGATGTCGATTCATCTGATGCCGGCAACCGCTCGCCGCGGCGCCGCATCTCGAATCGTGCCCCAAATAAACGTGAACGCAGTTACCGCTACTCGATACGACGTCGACGTCGTCGTCACTGAATTTGGTATTGCGCGATTACAAGATGCGTCAGTAGGCCAAAAAGCCACTCGACTCATAGCAGTGGCCCACCCAGATCACCGTTCTGAACTAAAAGAGGCTGCCCATCGGATGGGAATTCTCTAAGCCTTAGCCAGATACCCCTTCGGCTCTTATAAAGGTAGGTTCGCTGGCGGTGCTCCTGTCGGGCGCATACCGGTAGCCCATTTCGCCGAAATCGACAATTGAACGTGGATTGTCAATCCGGTTAAGAATCAGCCACGAGGCCATCGCTCCCCGTGCCTGTTTGGCGTAGAAGCTGATGATTTTAAAATTCCCGTTTTTCTCATCGAGAAATCGTGGACTGACAACGCGGGCCGAAAGAACGCTTTCGTCTATTGCCGAGAAATACTCTTTGGAAGCCAAGTTGATTAACACCTGTGAGCGGTGACCTTCGAGATCTGTGTTGAGCATTGTGGTGATTTGATCACCCCAAAAATCGTAGAGATCAGTCCCTCGCTGAGTTGCGAGCCTTGTTCCCATCTCCAGTCGATAAGGCTGGATAAGGTCCAAGGGTCGAAGAACTCCATGTAAGCCAGACAAGATACGTAGCGTTTTTTGAGCTCGGGTGAAGTCTCGCTCGCTATAACGATTTACGTCCATGCCAACGTAGACATCACCCTTGAACGCTAGAAGGGCCGGTCGAGAATTTTCAATTGTAAATTCGCGCTCCCAATCCTGATATCGCTCCGCATTTAGATCGGCCAAAGCGGGTGATAGGTGCATAAGTTCACCTAAATCTGTGGGTGACTTTTGGACTAGGGCCGCTACAAGCTCCGCCGAGTCATTTACCAAAGTTGGTAACGAATGTTTACGGGTCCGAAGCTCCGAATCGAAGTCAAGGGTCTTAGCGGGTGATAGGACGATCAGCACGTTGGGTTCCTCCTACTTGGAGTTTAGGGAGTGCGGCGGCTTCACTCGGGATCAAACTAGAACCGAGGCATTTCTATCTGCTGGCATTCTCTCTCCTAACGATCTGACAGCGGCGTCAGAATTCGTTGAAGGGAACCTTGATCTGCCGTCGCGACTACCGTCCAGGCTGTGATTGAAGATCCTGAGCTTGAAGCGCTGCGAGCGGTTACCAAGAGCGACAATGAAGCCATCAAGCACATTCTTGGTACCCGAAGATTCTCTGAAGGTTCGGTCTCGGAAGCACGGACGGGTCTAAAAGGAGTTCCCCCGCAACCAATACTCGACCACGGAATAACAAAAACCATCCCGGTTCCCGGCGGAGAAATTGCGCTTCGTATGTTTATTCCAACAAACCCTCGGGGTGTCTATCTGCACTTACACGGAGGCGGGTGGGTCATCGGTTCCGCCTTCGAACGCGATCCGAAACTTAGCGCCGTGGCGTCTAACACCAACTCGGTAGCTATTTCAGTGGAATATCGGTTGGCTCCAGAATTTCCTTTTCCGACAGCGCTTGATGACTGTGAAGCTGCCGCTCAGTGGGTTCTAGAGAACTCTGAAGAGGAGTGGGGGGTGCGCGGATTGGTAGTTGGCGGTGAATCTGCCGGGGGGCACCTAAGTGCTACCACCGCCTTACGAATTCGGGACCGGCTCAGGGTGCCGGATCGATTAGTCGGCCTCAACCTCGTGTACGGAGTTTTTGATCTGAGCATGACCCCAAGCCAACTAAGAGGGCACGACCTACCGCTAATTCCCACTGAGACAATGCGTTGGTTCTACAAGCACTTCCTGCAAGGGGGGGAGGACCCCAAAGATCCTAAGATTTCGCCCCTTTATGCGGACCTAAAGGGTCTACCACCTTCGCTGATAACTGTTGGAACCAATGATCCATTGCTCGACGACAGCTTATTTATGGCAGCCCGACTGAGGTCCGCTGGCTGCGATGTGACCTTGGATATTTATCCAGAAGGTATTCATGCGTTTACAGTATTTCCGGGTGCAGCAGGAGAAATAGCGAATGATCGAGCCGATAATTTCATAACCTCGTGTTGGGATCGATCTGAGCAAGCGCTCTAAGCGGAGAACCATGGCAACGACTATTCAGCACTATCAGGATCTTGGCGACTTCGACTATGGGACGTGTGATCAGGTCACGCCTCTCGTTCGCAGAGTTATTTGCAAAAACCCAACGCCATTTACCTACAAGGGGACCGGCACGTATCTAATCGGCCAAGGCGAAGTCGCAGTTGTCGATCCCGGCCCTCCGCTTTTAAGCCACCTTGATGACATTTTGGGCGCGCTGGATCCAGGCGAAGTGGTCACTCACGCATTTATCACTCACACACACAGCGACCATTCGCCTCTCACCAAGCAACTAAAAGAACGCACCGGCGCGATTTCCTACGGATATGGCCCACACGGAGCGGTGAGGGAGGACGACCCTAATGATCGAGTCGATTTCTCTGAGTACATCTCTACCGAGGAACAGGACCAGTACCGGAAAGAATATGAAGAACTTCCAGAAGAGCTAAAGCGGGAAGGCGCCGACACTGAGTTTGCCCCAGACGTATTCCTTGCTGACGGCGACATCGTCCACGGATCCACCTGGACAATCGGAGCGATTCACACACCTGGGCATTGCTCAAATCATCTTTGCTTCGAACTCAAAGAAGAACGGAGCCTATTTTCTGGGGATCATGTGATGGGATGGGCTACAAGCGTTGTCGGCCCTCCCGATGGCTCCATGAAGAATTACATGGAGTCTTTAAGGAAACTGTTGCCCTTTAACCATGACCGGTATTGGCCGACGCACGGCCCGGCTATTCCAAACCCCGTTGACTACGTGAGAAGCTTCATCAGTCATCGCGAACAGCGCGAGGAACAAATCGTCAGCTTTCTTCGCAAAGGCCCACAAAAAATCGCTGACTTTGTACCGGAAATGTACGCAAAGTATGACAAAAGGCTCTGGTATCCCGCAGCGGGTTCCGTGCATGCCCATCTGCTGCACATGGTTGAGACTGGACGTGCAGAGGTTGTCGACGCTGCCGAGGAACCCAAACTAACTGCTACATATCGGCTTTCTTGATTACGTGGCGCCCATCCGCACGGGCAGACATTGTCGTGACTAGTTTCGGCCAGCAATGCGACTAGTTATCGCCAAATGCACCGTCGACTATTCAGGGCGTCTAGATGCTCACCTTTCAGAAGCGGTTCGCCTAATCATGGTGAAGGCCGACGGTTGTGTGGCAGTTCACGCCGATGGCGGTGCCTACAAACCTCTTAACTGGATGAACGCGCCAAATCATATTCGGGAGTACGAGGAAGATGGTGAGCTGAGGTGGACGGTTACCAATGAAAAGAAAGAGCAACTAACCATCAAACTTCACGAGATTCTTTCTGATTTCACAGAAGAAATGGGTCTAGACCCTGGGCTCCAGAAAGACGGGGTGGAAGCGCACCTACAAGAACTATTAGCTGCAAACGTGGAGAAAATTTCGGCTGGAATGGTGCTGGTGCGAAGGGAGTACCCAACCGATATCGGGCCAGTGGATCTCTTGTGTAGGGACGTTGCCGGGATCGCCGTCGCTGTCGAAATTAAGCGCCGAGGAGAGATTGATGGTGTCGAGCAATTAACCCGTTATCTGGAGTACCTCAATCGCGACGGAAACCTTCGTCCCGTTAGCGGCATTTTTGCAGCGCAGGAAATCAAACCACAAGCACGCGTGCTAGCTGAAGACCGCGGCATTAGATGTTTGATCATTGATTACGACGCGCTACGCGGCATCGAAAGCAACGAACTTAAGCTTTTCTAAACTTCTCAATGTTTGATTTGCTGATTACTGAACTCAGCTAAAGGTGCACATGCCGTTGTCGATAACAGTTCGTTCCTGCTCTGTGTCCTTTTGGGCGATGGTGCGGTAAATCGCGCTTCCATCCTCTACCCATATCTGGACTGTTAGAGAATCACCCGGAAAAACTGGGGCCGAGAACCGAGAGTCCATACTTCCAAATCGCGCTGGGTCTCCACCACAAAGTGCGTGTAGGAGTGCTCGACCCGTGAATCCATACGTGCACAGTCCGTGCAGGATTGGTGTGGGAAACCCACCTAGCTCAGTCGCGAACCAGGGATCGCTGTGCAATGGGTTGTAGTCGCCCGAAAGTCTGTATGTCAGAGCCTGGTCTTGTCTAGTTTGGTACGTAATCTCGTGATCTGGTGACACGTCAGGAGCATGTACCTGAGGAGCAGTGTTTCCCTCCTCACCGCCGAACCCGCCCGCACCTCGAACAACTAGTGACCCGCGCAAGTCGAACAGGGATTCACCTGTTTCTTTCAGAGCGGCGCTGGCTTCAGTATCGATGATTGCGTTCTTTCCTTCGCCCTTATCCCAAATACCGCTGACCTTCTCCTCAATAACCACAGTTCCTCCGACCGGAATGGGGCGATGCAAGGTGATGCCTTGAGAACCGTGGAGGACCCGACCCCAATCAATTTCTCCGACCTTTCCAATAGCACCGCCGGCGCCGAAGCCAATCACCACCCCCTGTGTCGGGAAAGTCTGATGCTCGACTCCTTTGGAGTTATGGGTGGTGAACTCAAGTTCCGAACCGAATGGATCTTCAGCACCTGCTCCGATGCCAACCGCATAGAGGAGGGAATCGCGGTACCCCCAAGAACGCTCGGTCGATTTACCTGCAGCACCTACAGCATTGGGGTCGATAGCCATAACGATCTCCTTCGGTTCAGTTGCACAACTAATGCCTAGCTCAGCTAAGCAGCCCTCCGTCAAACGGCCGACCGTCCATACCCGAGTTAAGTTGCGCTTCTGACACGAGTTGTCGGGCCACTTCTGCAATTTGGGTCGGATCGTCCACTGCTTCGACGACCGGACCACGATGCCATCCGTTCGCCACTCCCAGAAGCCGACCCGATGCCTCAAACACTCTGCCAGTCACATCTGCTGACTCCGCGCTTTGCAACCAGGTAACTATGGGCGCGATGTATCGAGGATGCATAAGGGCTCTGTCCTCTTCAGATGCGTCGCCCATCCCGAGATCTTCAGTCATTCGAGTCAGCGCCCCTGGCGCGATGGCGTTAACCCTGACGCCGTATCTTTTTAGTTCGCGCGCAGCTATCACGGTGAAGGCTGCAATTCCCATCTTTGCAGCTCCGTAGTTCGTCTGGCCGGGGTTGCCGTAGAGACCTGACACTGAACTGGTGTTGACGATCGACGCATTTACCGGTTCACCGGCTTTAGCTTTGTCTCGCCAATACGATGCCGCCCAACGCGCCGGCGCAAAGGTGCCTTTGAGGTGGACCTGAATGACAGCATCCCATTCCGCTTCGGTCATATTGACCAACATGCGATCGCGCAGAATACCTGCATTGCTCACAATGCCTGTTAGATCGCCGAAAGTCTCGATGGCTTGATTCACCATCCTTTGAGCACCTTCCCAATCCGAAACGTCATCTCCGTTGGCGACTGCCTCGCCGCCCATTAACTCGATCTCTGCAACAACGTCGTCAGCTGGCCCCTGATCGGAGCCCGAGCCGTCACGGGCACCACCCAAATCGTTGACAACAACTTTCGCCCCATGCTCAGCAAGCATCAAACAGTGCTCGCGTCCTATCCCTCGGGCACCACCTGTGACAATTACGACCCGTCCTTCACAGAGCTTGCTCATTGTTGACCCCTTTGTCAGCCTGTAAAAAGTTGCGAACTGATCGGGTGACCCTTTTTGATCTTTCAGAGCACCCGCTCAACTGTCTTGCCTAGCACACGCAGCGCCAATATTCCGAGGAGTCCAACCGCGCTCACTATGTGGCGCTATGCCCCTACCATCCATCTACGTGCGCGAGATACTTCGCCTTCCCCGGTGGACCCTGATGGTAGGACTCCCTCTATTTGTTGTCGCGTCTCTCTTCAGCGCTTGGGCTATTGATACTGCGATTCATCGCGACCGGGTCGTTCGCAACGTAAAAGTCGCTGGCGAGACCGTCGGCGGTTTAAGCGATATCGCGTTGCGAGCGCGAGTAGAAGCGATTGCTAATCGAATTACGGCCACGAGAATTGCCATAGAGAGCGAAACGGGATCTGGGGCTTGGACTGCGGGCGATTTGGGCGTTTCTATAGACGTTGCAGCAACTTACGACGCCGCGATGAGTACACGTCGCCATGGCACTCTCAGCCGGCCACTTAATTGGCTTTCAGCACTGACTTCCACCACTTCCGCCGAAATCAAGATCGACGTTGACATATCGAAACTTGAAGCAGTTCTGCATAGCTACCCAGGGTTCCGGAGCGAACCCGTTGAGCCCTCTGTACAGGTGGTTCAGGGTCGTCTTGAAGCGGTGCCGAGTGTCGTCGGCAAGCTCATCGACCTCGAAGAGACATCACGGGTTCTTGCTGAGGCGATAAAGGGCGGTGGTTCACCAACTATTCGGGTGGGAACGGTAGAACTCTTACCAAGATTCAGCGATGAAGAGGTCGTTGATCTAGTCAGAACTGCAAACAAAGTTGTCGAAACACAACCGGAACTGCGTCTCAACGATTACCAGACGCTCTTACCGTCACATGTCGTCGCAAGCTGGTTCGCGCTAGACACAACAGGCCAAGAACCAACCCTTACTATCAACCAGCCCCTAGTGCTTCCATCGCTCGAAGAGTTGCTCATCCCGGGCAATACCGGCGCGGGTCAAGCCCAATTCGACGTTCATAGCGACGTTGTAAGCATTATTTCCTCGGACGGTGGAACCGCTTGCTGTGATACCTCCGCTGTCAACATCGTCTTGTCGGCGCTTGACGAAGGCCCGACGAACGAGATCTATGTTTTGCCCAACCGCCCTGCGGCACCGCGAGAAGCTGTTAACCGTCTTCAAGCCCTGGGGGTAGTCGAACGGGTGTCATCCTTTACGACGTATTACTCGTGCTGCCTAGGTCGGGTCACTAATATCCAAAAGTTCGCGGAAATCGTGAGCGGCAAATGGATCAAACCCGGAGGGCGGCTTTCGCTGAACGAAACCGTCGGACGCCGCACTGAAGAAAATGGGTTTGTTAACGGAGGTTTCATATCCAAGGGCCGCTTGGTCGAAGACATCGGCGGAGGAATCTCACAGTTCGCCACGACCATATTTAATGCCGCCGTTCGAGCTGGGCTGGATTTCGAGTACTACCAAGCCCACTCCATCTACTTTTCGCGTTATCCCTTCGGACTTGAGGCCACAATCTCATACCCTCGCCCGGATCTGATAATCACCAATCCGACGCCATTCGGAGTTTTGATTTGGAATAGTTGGACCGATGAGTCCATCACTGTCGACATTTACTCGACCGTAAATGTCGAAGTGACTCTTGACGAACCGGAAGTGATTCTTGACGAATCGACGGAGGAGGCCATCGATCTCTGTACACACGTAAAAACCCGGCGTAATAGACTCTGGAAAAACGGTACCGAGCAGGCTGACCATTTCTTCGCTACATACCGCCCCGAGGAAGGCCTCAACTGTGATGGCACACCCTCTGACCCAGATCAAACCACTACAACTATCGCCGCAGATGAAACTATGGAAGAGGTTTCGGATCCAGTAGGGGGCGATGATCCCCCGACAACGAGTTCCTCCACAACGACGTCGCTCGATAACGGCGGCTGAGACGTCTAGGCATAACTGATAGATACCCTCATGCGGGTGCCTTCTTGTGAAGTTCTAATCGTGGGCGCGGGACCGGCCGGCTGCGCCGCTGCGATCACGGGCCAACGGCTCGGACTACATGTCGTGGTAGTCGACAAAGCGACCTTCCCGCGAGACAAATGCTGCGGCGATGGTCTGACAACTTTGGCCTTGCGTGAACTTGAACGACTTGGCGTGCATCCGACAGCGACGCGCAGTTGGATGGAAGTAAGCGACATTTTTCTTCGTTCGCCTCGGGGCAAAGAAATTCAGCTACAGCTCCCCAAAACGCGGGGCCAATACGCGGCTGTCGTTGAGCGTCGCGAATTAGACGCCGAACTGGTGCAAGTAGCCATTGACGCAGGTGTCGAAATCCGCCAAGGAGCAGCCTTCCAACAGATTGACATTAAGGAGGACGGTGCACGCGTTCAACTCCAAGATGGAACAATTTTTTCGGCGAAAAATGTGATCGCTGCAGACGGCATGTGGTCACCCGTTCGTCGAGCGTTGGGATGCACTCCTGCTGGTTACCGAGGCGATTGGCATGCGTTCAGGCAATACTTTCGCGCCGATGGTAAACGAAGCCGAAAGCTGTGGGTTTGGTTCGAGAAGGATTTATTACCCGGTTATGCATGGTCATTCCCTCTACAGGGCGACCGAGTCAATGTTGGGTTCGGCGTAGTACGCAAAGAGGGAATCGATGGCAAACAGCTGGCTGCGATCTGGGATGGGCTGCTCCACCGGCCGCACCTGAGAGAGGTTCTCGGCAACATCAAGCCGGAAGGCTCTCACAAGGCGTGGCCCATTCCGGCACGACTTCCTAAGGCGCATCTGAGCCGAGGACCAGTGATGTTCGTTGGCGATGCTGCAACCGCTACGGATCCAATGACAGGCGAGGGTATTGGACAAGCTTTGGAAAGCGGCCGACTTGCAGCACAGGCCGTGACAGAGGAAAGTCAGGCGCATTTGGCAGCACGCCGATACGAAACATCGGTTCGAGTCGCTTTGCAGCTTGATCACCGTCTTGCCGGCTCTCTCAGCAAAGTGTTAGCGAAGCCAGGCTTAGCTGAGACGGCTCTTCGCATCGCAAATGTCAACGACTGGAGCCGACGGAACTTCGCGCGGTGGATGTTTGAGGACTATCCACGAGCTGCGCTGTTCACTCCCAGCCGCTGGAAGCGTGGGCTATTCAACACCCAAGGGGCGTGGGTAAACACGCCCTAAACGGTAGATCAGTTGCGCGAGGCTGGGCTGACGAGACAGTCTTGGGGGGTGTCCGACTGGAACCCGCCTAGTGAGCATCTCAGTTTCACCCGTGCCGAGTGGGCGGCGTTACGAGACGCCACACCTCTAACACTCACCGAAGACGAGTTGAACGAACTCGCTGGTCGCGTGGAACCGATCACAATTGCTGGGGTTCAAGATATTTATCTGCCTTTGTCTCGCCTGCTTAACCTCCGCGTAGAGGCCCAGCATCAAATCCAGAACACAACCGCAGATTTCTTCGGACGAGATTCCTTCAACCGTCCGTTTCTGATTGGGGTCGCGGGCAGCGTTTCCGCCGGCAAGAGCACCACCGCAAGGATTCTTCAAGCGATGCTCGCGAGATGGCCTCAACACCCCAGGGTGGACCTGATCACCACCGACGGCTTTCTTCAACCGAATGCGGAGCTCGAGGAAAAAGGCTTGCTTGGACGGAAGGGATTTCCCGAGTCCTATCGCCAAGGAGCGTTAGTTGAGTTCCTTCGAAACGTGACTAAAGGCTCGCCGAGCGTCTCGGCGCCCGTCTATTCACACGTCACCTATGACATCACAGACGAGATTCAGGTTGTGGAACAGCCAGATATTTTGATCGTCGAAGGCTTGAATGTCCTCCAAACCGGGTCTCCTTCAAACACGCCGTTTGTCTCGGACTATTTCGATTTCACGATTTATGTTGATGCCGATCCTGATGATCTCGAATCCTGGTATGTGGAACGATTTCAACAACTGCGATCCACCGCATTTCGCGAGCAAAGCGCCTATTTCAGCCAATTCGCTCATCTTCCCAAAGACGCGGCGGAAGCTGTTGCACGCACCATCTGGAGGTCAATCAACCTGGTGAACCTTCAAGAGAATATTTTGCCAACGCGGGCCCGGGCGGATCTCGTTCTTAAAAAAGACAGCAACCACCGGATACAAGCAGTCCAACTCCGAAGGGCTTAACACTCCTACCTTTCGACTCGAGGCAATTCTTTCTCTGAACCTCAACTACCCTCGCCGGTCGTGCACTGCCTGTTTTGTTCCATAGCCGAGGGTACGTCCTCCTCAAATACGGTCTACGAAGACACAAACACTTTGGCCTTCATGGACATCCTCCCAATGACACCCGGTCACTGCTTGGTCATCCCCAAACGTCACGTACGCGACATTTTTGAATTGGGAGATGAAGATGCCGCACACATGATGCTCGCGTGCCGAGAAGTAGCCAAGAGGGTCAAGGAAAAACTTGAGCCGTTGGGGATAAATTTACTCAACAACAATGGTCCCGCTGCCGACCAATCTCAGTTCCATTTCCATATTCATTTGATTCCTCGATACGGGCGGGACCGGTTGCTTCATCCATGGGAGAGGTCCTATGGCAATCCCGATCAGATTCGGACAATTGCTGAGGTACTTCGCGGTGAAAGGGAACTTCCGAGATCTGAATAGAGGAAGGGGAACATTGATGGGGCTATGTTCGGGACCATGACTCACCGCTATGCAGACTTTTCAGCGCTATCCATTACCGGACCCGACGACGACGGCATCTTAGATATCTGTATCGATACGCCGGGCAAACTAAACGCAGTCGATGAGGCGAAACACTTGGCACTTGCCGATGTTTGGAAAGTCGTCGACGCCGACCCAGAAACTCGCGTGGTCGTCATCCACGGAGCCAACGGGACGTTTTCTGCCGGCGGCGACATGGGAATGATCGAGAAGATCATGAACGATTTCGATTACCGCGCCAACGCTCTCCGAGAAGCACGAGACATCGTCTACAACATGATCAATTGTTCCAAGGTGATTATTTCAGCGATCGAAGGTGTAGCCGTCGGTGCTGGGCTCGCAGCTGCGTTTATGGCAGACATTTCGGTAGTCGGACGCAACGCTCGTATTCTCGACGGTCACACGAAACTAGGAGTGGCCGCTGGCGACCACGCTGCCATTATTTGGCCCCTCCTATGCGGTATGGCAAAGGCGAAGTATTACTTGTTGACCTGCGATTCCATGTCCGGAGAAGAAGCAGAAGCGATGGGTCTTGTAAGCGTTTGCGTCGATGATGACCAAGTCATTGAGGAGGCTTACTCTGTGGCTCGCAAGCTAGCTAGCGGCAGTCAGTCAGCTATTCGATGGACCAAATACAGCCTCAATAATTGGCTGCGTTCGGCGGGACCGGCTTTTGACACTTCGGTGGCACTAGAAATGCTGGGATTTACCGGCCCCGATGTTCGAGAAGGACACGCCGCGATTATGGAGAAACGGAAACCAGATTTCGCCTGACTGAGGTTGCCCCTAACAACTTTCTAGTCTTCGTTCGAGCGTCCCCAACGCTGGAATGGGCTGTTTAACTTCAATCGCATGCATGCCGCATGCGACCGCAGCCTCCACATTGGTGCGATTGTCGTCAAGAAATAAGACACGTTCAACGGGAACACCCAGTTGGTCGACAATATGAAAATAAATCCTGTGTTCAGGCTTTCGCATACCCACAAAAGCCGAATTAACCACCACATCGAAAAGTTCGTCGAGAGCTAGCCCGCCAACCACGACTGGCCAAGCCTCGGCAATGTTGTTGCTCAAAAGCCCAATCAAGAAGCCGCGCGTGCGTAGTTCTGAGATGCGATCCACAACTTCAGATATGACCTTGAGCTGCGGAAAGAGGAAGTGAGGGCTTGACGGATCCCAGATCAGTTCAGCACCCGGCAAATCATTTCGAGACCAGTGGAGGTAGTCCTCGAGGGTTAATTCACCTCGTTCCAATTTCGCGAACTGGGAATCCGGATCATCATCCCTGTACCGATCCTGCCGATCTTTCAATTTCCCTTGGTCTACTCCGACTTCTCGGTGTAGCCGATTCACGATTGGGCCGGGAGGCACGGTGATAACACCTCCCCAATCGAAGACAATGGCATCAATTTGAGACTGATTTGCGGTAACCGCCACTCGCACTCAGACTTCGAGGGGGCGGTTTGGGTCAAGCAACCACTCGCTGAGCGAGCCGTCATATACCGACACATCTTTTTTACCCAAGAGTGCACTCAAGACAAAAGCATCCGAGGTAGCCGCGATTCCTCCACCGCAATAGGTGATGATCGGCCCCGACGTTCGGGTCGCGTCGTCCAAAAGCGCAGCTAGCTGGTCGATAGGGAGATAGCGATGAGATTCTGGGTCGAGTAAATCGACGGCGTAGACGTTGCCAGCGCCAGGAAGATGCCCCCGGCGTCCGTAACTAGCGTCGGTTCCGTCATGGTTGCTCTCTGACAACGCGTTGATAATGCATGTTCCGTCGTTCAATGCTGCTTTCATTCTTTCAAGGTCAGCAATTAACTCCGGTCGCGGCTCAGCATGAAACGTTGTTGATGCACGAGTTGGCGTCGGGTCTGAAGTAGTAGCAAAACCATCTGCTACCCAAGACGTCCAACCGCCGTCAAGTACTGCACAATTATCGAATCCGAACGTTTTCAGCATCCACCAAACGCGAGTTGCCCACATGGTGAATCGTCGATCGTAAAGCACCACACGGGTACCTGGGCCCACTCCGAGGTCTTCCATAGCGCTTGCGAAACGTTCCGCTGTGGGCATTGTGAACCGTAAATCACTGCGGGGCTCACTGAGATCGAAGGTCAGATCAGCGTACGCGGAATTGGGGATGTGATCATCCGCCCAAATTTGTCGCATCGAGACCGGGATATACCCCTCAGGCCCAGAGCGCAGGTTGACGGAGCACTCCAGTATGCGAAGTTGGGGATCCTCGATGTTCTGAGCGAGCCATTCAGTGCTAACAAGCGGTCTCAACTTCTTCCTCCAAATGGATTTGAGGTTGCAGAATAGGTTGTGCCTTCGCTAGGCGCTTCCCAAATGCGACCGGCACCAGATCTAACGCTCTTCGACTTCCACAGTGGGCGAAGTCATATCATTGATTACCACCTCTTGCACCCACCTCGGAGACGCAGGCGGAGTTTCGCCCAAAAGCACCGCGAGAGTTCTGATTCCCCGAGGTGCCGATGTGGGCCACGGAGTCCATCCGTCTGTTATCACCACAACCAGGTCGGGACGAGGCCTCGATCGGATTGCTGCATCTATCCCGACCGTCAGGTCCGTTCCACCGCCACCGACAAGTGTGATCTCAGAGGCGCTTCTAATGAGTTGAGCGGGTCCGGCTTCTGCGTCGCACGTAAAGACGCTCACTGCGTCAGGCCGCACTCCACTCGCTACAAGCAACCCGTCAATTTCGGTGAGAGCTTCGGTTAACAAGCTTTCGTTCATCGAAGCGCTGGTGTCACACACCACTGACAGACGCGGTACACGTTGCCGCAAACTGGGCAGTATCACGTCAGGTGAACAATATGCTCTGCGACTCGGACGCTGATAGCTGTAATTGACCGCTCCCGATATCTCTGCAACCCCCCGGCGCAACGTCGCTCCTAGCTCTCTTCGCCAATCCACCTGAGGGTAAAGAAGAGTATTCGCCCAACGCAGAAGACCTGCCGGGCTACTCCCATGCGTTCGCTGATGCGAAAGGATTTCAGATGCCACGCGACGTCGAATTAGATCAGTTTCCTCTTTCCGGACGCCATCTGTGTCCTTCATCGGCGGTGGCTCTTCCCAACGTCGCGGATCGCCATGGGCGGCGCTCCCACAATCTCGCCGTATTCCTATACGCCGTTCGCCGTTAACGAAGTACTCCTCCGCAAATAGTGACGGTGCGAGCCCAAGATCGACCGGAAATGCCGAATCGACAGGTGCCACATGGGTCTGGACAAGATCATCATTGATTTCTGCGTCTGCTGAGTCGACCCAATGTAAGAGGTCGTCTTCCACAAGTCCGATCTCGCGAGCCCGAGACGCATGTCCCCGCAACAAGTGACCTACTTGATGCACCATCTCAACACCAAGTAAGTCAGCGGTCCAACCAGAGATTTCGTGATGATCAACGTAAACACGGAAATGCTCGTCGGCTGCTAGACCACCAATGTTTGGGGCGGAAACGAACCGAATAGCAAACAGCGCAGAAGCCAAATAGGGATAGTGATGCGCAGCCCAGAGTCGGGCAGACGCTAATCGGTCCGCGTCAGTCACTCTAAGAGACCCGCCGCTTTCATTATCGGCACAAATATTGCTGCTTCAGGTGGAGCGCTCATACCTTTGGGCCGCACCTGGGCCAGTACTCGCGCTGCCATAGCTCCTACGTCTGGAGCGTTTCTGGCCGCTCGCTCCAAAACTTTCCACCCTGCGATCCACCTTTCAGGTGTGGGGTTCGCGGCAACCGCTCCCGCCAAGGCCGATAGAGCTGCATAGAGGCGGTCACCTCGATCAGGAAACTCAACGTCGTCTGGGTTTCTCAATGCTGACTCAGGGTCAGGAAGATCGAGCTCCTCGAGCCAAGTAAGAAACTCAAGACCTGCGCCATCCCCGACAGAACCGATTACTAGATTTCTTTTAGCTTCCATAGAGGCGTCAACTGCTTGCGCGGCAGCGAGCAGGCGGGACACCATTTCCCATGTTCGAGGACTAGGCCACGCACGCCCAGCCAAAGCACGCTCAGTTGGAGGCGCGATGACCAAAGATCTCCGCACTCCAAGAAAACCTCCAACTACCGCCGCCGCGATGGGAATTTGACTTTCCCATCCATCTGGAAGCACCGGAACATCAGGACTTCGAAACCCCGCGACGAGACCTGTGGCTACCGCAGAGGGATCGGTCTGCCAGTCAAGGTGACAGAACCTATTAGCAAGCGGTGCAGACAGGTCCCATCCATCCGCGGCCTGGTCGGGCGGATTCGCCGCCGCAACTATCGCTATGTTGTCAGGCAACGCCAAATCACCGACGACTCGTTCTAATACGACGCGAAGCAGAGCCGCCTGCACGGCAGGTGGGGCTGTTGATATTTCGTCGAGAAATAGAACCCCAGTCCCTGCCTCCGCTAGTCGGCGAGCCCATTGGGGTGGCGCGAACCTGACGTCGTCGCCATCTATTACTGGCAGACCACCAAAATCACTCGGTTCGCGGATGCTGGCAATAACGACCTCATGAGGGATGTCTAACGATTGGCACATAGCCGCAACCGCCGAGCTCTTGCCGGTTCCAGGCGGCCCCCACAACAAGACGGGAATTCGAGCCGCTACCGATAATGACAAGGCTTCAAGAACTGAGTCATCCTGTTTGCTCATAACGACAGTCTCCTCGAAATACCACTAATCGTCCGGCACTATCGCACTACGCCTATGCACGGGCCGGATAACGTGCGGGCTGATGGATGAACATCTGACTGCCCACGAGCACGTGACCCCTATGACACAAGGGCCCACAGGCCCTTTGCAAGGGATCCGCATTTTGGATTGCACACAAGCGATTGCGGGCCCCTGGTCGACCATGATGTTGGGTGATTTAGGCGCAGATGTAATAAAAATTGAAGCTCCGAGAGGCGACCTTCAGCGCTCCATGGCTCCTTATACGCGTGAGGACCAAGAGAGGTCTTATGGCGGTTCGTTTTCAACCTATAACCGCAACAAGCGTGGCGTGGTGCTTGATTTCAGCCAGGCTGCCGATAAAGAAAAATTTCTTGACCTTGTTGAAACAGCGGATGCTGTTGTCGAGAACATGCGCGCAGGGGTCATGGACGGGCTTGGCTTAGGTTGGGAAGTTCTCCAGAAGCGCAATCCCCGTCTCGTATACGGAGCGATTCGGGGTTTCGGCGATCCTCGAACCGGATCTAGCCCCCACGCCCACTGGCCCGCCTATGACGTCATCGCGCAGGCCATGGGTGGGTTGGTGGCACAAAACGGGAACGGGCCCGATAACCGGATTCAGGTTGGACCATTTGTCGGTGACATTTACCCGGGCACAATCGGAGCAATGGGCGTGTTGGCAGCTCTGTTTCACGCTCAACGAACTGGTCAAGGGCAGTTCGTTGATGTTGCGATGGTGGACTCAATAATGGCTCTTACCGAGATGGGAGTGATGCGCTACTCCTACTTGGGTAGACCCGACACTCCGCCAAGTGGAAACAGCAACGATTTTGCGGTGCCATTCGATGTATTCAAAACGGTGGATGGTTCGGTGGCTATCGCTGCCCCCACGGATAATCACTGGCGAGAACTCGCCGCCGCTATGGGCCATCCAGAGTGGGGAGAAGATGAAGACAAGGCAACTATTCGCGCGCGAGTACGAAACCGCGAACCCATTGATGAGGCGTTGACTGAATGGGCTCGTAATAAAACCAACGAGGAGATCTTGGACGCCATTGGCGGGAGGGTGCCGTGCGGCCCCGTCAACCTGCCCGGAGATCTATTTTCTGACCCTCACGTCGAAGCTCGCGAGATGCTGGTCGCTGTCGATCAACCAAGCGGACGTCCTATTGTTCAAGTGGCTTCACCGATCAAGATGACGGGCACGCCGACCGGAGTGCACCGCCGGGCTCCTCGACTCGGAGAGCACACCGAAGAAGTTCTCTCCGAAATAGAAGGGCTGCGCAACCGTTTCGATAGCTGACGCCGGCTCCTCACGGCGAGTACCTCGGACGGTTAAGTGAATTATGTGGCGCACCCATATGCCGCATCAACCAACGCCTCTCCCCTGGCATCGAGGAGCACAGATTTGCCCATCTGGTTCATCACATAACCCATCGAAAGACCAAGTTGTGGGTCCGCGAATCCGATGGATCCACCAGCGCCAACATGACCGAATGCACCTTCACGAATATTCACAGAATCCTGATCTCCCGTTCGAGAAGTACGATTCTCCATTCTCAACATAAAGCCTTCGGAAAAGCGTGTAGGCAACAACAACATCGCATCGCACTCGGTCCCAACAGATACTCGAGACATTCTCTCGAGTTGAGAAGCGCTCACAAATTGGCCAGTAGCGCAGGACTGGTAAATCTTGGCCAGGCCGCGTGCGTTCGCAATTCCCCCACCGCCACCTAATTCCGCTGACCACACCTCGGGTGAGTCTCCTTTTGCTCCTCCTCGATTGCGCCAGGCTCTCCCCTGCAGGCCTGTCGGGTCCGCCAGAAACGCGTCAGTAAACGCTGCGAACGTTTCATTCTTGCCAGGCCGGAATGGTCGCAGAGGCGAAACTCGGTGATGTTCTTCAGTCGGTAACCCAATCCAGAAGTCGGCACCTACTGGTTCTGCCACCTCTTTTCGAAAAAAAGCTCCCAGACTTTGTCCCGATGCTCGACGAACCAATTCCCCTGCTACCCACCCGAATGACATCAAGTGGTAGCCGTTGCGGGTACCAGGCTCCCACCAGGGTTCCTCTGCGGCCACTCGATCACACATGTAGTCCCAGTCCAGAGCCGAGTCGCCAGGAAGATCGTCGCGAAAAGCTGCGACACCCGTCGTATGGTTCAACATCATTCGGGTCGTAACGCCAGCCTTCGCTCCATGCGCAAATTCGGGCCAAATCTCAAAGACCGGTGCGTCAAGATCAAGAAGACCGCGGTCAGCTAAGAGGTGGCAAGCAAGCGCAACCCCGCCCTTCGTGCATGAGTTGATCACTGCAATGGTGTCCACCAACCAGGGATTGCCATCGGTGTCACGATCGCCAGCCCACAAATCAACAACCGTTCTACCTTCATAAGTGGCACATACGGAAGCACCTAACTCACCCCGATGAGCGAAGTTAAACGCGAATTGTTCGTACAGAGGTTCCCAACCGGCGGCAACAGAGCCGTGAATTTCGACAGTCATCCCTGCCAGATTGTCACGTCCCTGTCCCCTCTGTCTCCTCAATCACAGCGACCTCAGGTAGCTTCGCCGTAGTGGTGAAGCGTAAAAGACGACGTCCGGCGATGCGGCAGCCCCGGCAAAGCTCTGATCCCGTGACTCCGGGTGATGTATCGGTGATGCGGTCTGTGCCTGAAGACATTGCGCGTCCTGATTACGCAACAGACGGCGTGCCGATTCTTCAAGCACCCGCGAACTTAATAAAGGATGATGCGCAGCTAGCCCGGATGCGTATCGCTGGCGCTGCGTCCAGGAGAGTGCTCCGCGCAATCGCTGCCGAAATTACGTCAGGTGTCACGACTGACCACCTCGACGCAGTTTGCCACGAGGCGTGCATAGCGGAGGGCGGGTACCCCAGCCCTCTCAACTACAACGGGTATCCAAAATCGCTTTGCACTTCCATCAATGAAATTATCTGTCACGGCATTCCAGATAGTCGCGCCTTACGCGAAGGCGATATCGTCAATTGCGACGTCACGATTTTCCTCAACGGCGTCCACGGCGACCACAGCGAAACCTTTGCCGTCGGCCAGATCGATCAACGCTCCGAGGAGTTGATTCGAACAACTCGGGAATGTCTGTATCTAGGTATTGGCGCTGTCCGCTCTGGCGGGATCGTCAGCGACATAGGTAAAGCAATCCAGGGCCACGCTGAGGGCGCCGGTTTCGGAGTAGTGCGTGAGTTCATTGGTCACGGAGTAGGCGAAGTTTTCCATCATCAGCCAAATATTCCGCACTATTATGAGCCATCCGCTCGCTTCCAATTCGAACCTGGAATGACGTTCACGATCGAACCGATGATCACCATCGGTTCACCTCGAGCAAATTTATGGGATGACGGCTGGACAGCAGCTACTGCCGACTTAAGTCGTACCGCTCAATTCGAACACACAGTTCTGGTCCGAAAAGACGGGGTCGAAATTCTCACTCTTGAGGAACAAGAACCGCAACCATTCCTCGTCAACGCAGACCCGCAAACCTGGCCTTCAACTATTCCGCTGAATCAGAGCGACTTCAGAGCCCAAGGACCAGGATCTTGAAGGGCGCCAAATTTTTGTGTGTGGTTGCCGCGTTAGCGTTGGGTTTAACCGCATGTGCGAGTGAACCTAAAGTTCGACCCGTCCCTGCGTCGACTCCTGTTTTGACAACGCTGCGCCCTGAACTCACCACGACAACGACAGAAAAGATCGCCCAACGAATGGCCTATGTAGTGCAGCCTGGAGACACGCTCGGAAAAATAGCTAAGGGATTTGGTGTAACGGTCGCTGACCTAATGACAGAAAACGGGAAGGAAGACACGATCTTGGGAATCGGGGAGACCCTATTTATTCCCCCAGCATCAGACGGAACTTCTGAGTGACACCAATTCGGAACTTCGTCGCCGCACCGTTTGCCATTTTGATATTCGGCCCTCTTGTTGCTTGCACTCCGGAGATAAAACCCGAACCCGGCACTGTCAGTTCAAAGATGGTGATAGTTGGTGAGGTTAAACAAGCCGAAGAAGTGTTTCGCGCCACCTACGAAGTAGTTAGGGGGGACACGCTCATCGCTATTGCCGATCGTTTCGGTATTCATCTCAACGACCTAGTGCGCGAAAACAACATCGCCGATCCAACGATGATCTACGTAGGCCAGATCCTTCTGATCCCGCCTTCGCCTGATAAGGACGATGGCCCCTTGCTCACGATACCCCCACCAACTGATCCTCAACTACCGGTGCTCGAACCAACAACCTCCTTGGGGGAAGAGTGACGCCTTCCCCGAGCTGCCTGGCATTCATCGGTTTGGCATGCAACTGTGATTGGGTGCACGAGGATCAGCGTCGATGAACGGCAACAGTCCCCTCGGCCCATACGTTGATCAAATCGACGAGCAAATAGATCAATGGTGGGAACGTTGGCGGGGTCGACCATCTATTGATCGATTGTTCTACGCAGCGTCGAATCTCGGCGATTTCAGTCTTATTTGGCACATCGTTGGCGGCCTTCGCGCGTTACCCCCAGGGAGACAACCCCGCAGCTCCATCCGGTTCAGCGCCCTTATGGGGTTTGAGTCGCTCCTGATAAATCAGGGCATCAAAAAGTTTTTCAGTCGAGTGCGCCCTGCCGAAGCCGTAGACAACCCCACATCACATCAACTCCGTCAGCCGGTCACGTCGAGTTTCCCGTCAGGTCACGCCTCAGCGGCTTTTTGTGCATCAGCATTTCTTTCGCGCCGATCAAGTTTGGGATCGTTCTGGCACCTCATCGCTGGCCTCCTAGCTTGTTCACGCATACACGTCCGGTTGCATCACGCGTCAGACGTGGCGGCCGGCGCGGGAATAGGAATGATCCTCGGCAAATTAGCGGAACGGCTTTTTCCTAAGGACTAACCCGCCGGCTCGCGTAAGCGGACCAGCCCGACTCAGGCTTGAGCCGGAACTTCAAGCTCTGCCTCAACCTCGGAAATATCTACGGTGACGTCAACTTCCGGTTGACCAATTCGGTTGAGCACGGATCGAATATCGAGAAGTACATCAGTGACTTCGTTCGACGAGACCAGTTCTCGTTGCATAAAGGTGCCAAGGGCACGGTCAACTACTGCTAGAGCCTCATTGGCGTTAGCAGGGGCGACAATCTTTACGTCCGGGGTCTCGGTCACCAGATGCTCCTATCTGTAGGGATAGTAAAAGTTCCGACTCGCAATCTCACCCTATCGCTGCACGCCGCCCGATAACGAACATATTCGCCATAAGTCACATGTCCAAAGACCCGAGTAAGTTCCTAGCAATGAACGGTAATTCTAGAATTCCCCTCGGTGTGACCTACGGCAGTCTCGGAGTTCTTGGGCCATCGGCAGTAACAGAAGTTGCTCAATCGGCTGAGGCAGCTGGCTACCAATCTTTTTGGACAGTAGAAGCATCGGGCACTGACGCTTTCAGTCTCCTGGGGGCGGTGTCGCACGCTGCTCCCGGGCTTGACTTAGCGACCGGCATAGTGCCAATTCAGTTTCGCGGTCCCTCGTTGACTGCCATGACCGCCGCAACACTTCAAGCGCTCAACCCCATACGAAACGTATGGATTGGCTTGGGAGTATCGGCCCCAGGTGTTCTTCGCCAACATGGCATTCAGGCTCCTGACCGTCCGATAGCCATGATGCGCGAATACGTTGCCTTACTCCGCGAATGCCTGTCGGGAGAGTCTGTGACATTTGAGGGTGATTTTTGGCAACTTCGGCGGTTTAGGTTGGCGGTTCGGCTCGAAGAACAGTCACCCAAGATTGTCATCGCCGCGCTTAATCCTCAGATGCTCAAGCTCGGCGGAGAGATCGCCGATGCGGTCCTCTTGAACTACATCCCCGCGGCCCACGTGGGGGAAGCAGTGCAACACATCCGAGCTGGCGGAAACGCAACAATTATGAGTTACGTGCACGCAGCGGTGGGTGATCTGTCAGAGGTAGCTCGCTCCGCCCGAAAAGACTTGTTTAACTATGCAATGGCCGACGGGTACGCCAACATGTTTCGCTCCGCGGGATTTGGAAGTGAAGTCGATCAATTACGTTCACATCAAGCTGACCGTGACCGTGAAGGCGCACTCGCCTCGGTGACGGACCGAATGATTCAGGCCATCAACTTCGTCGGAAGCCAAGACGAGGTTGCAGATTTTATTCGAAATTACATCGAAGCTGGTGTCGAGTACCCCATCTTGATGCCAATGCCATGGGGCGCCGACCGAAGGTTAGTTACCCAGTTAACTTTGGAGGCCGCATCTGTCGCCGTTTCCTAACGACGAAATAGATCTTCGGAAGAGAAGGACCACCTGGATCCCTTCTCTGCTTCATTCTGTTCACCAGCAGTTTCCCGAAGGTCACTCGATCCATTTCGTATTTAACACCCGCTGGAAACCACAGCGGGTGTCAGATGTACTGGTCGGCGCCGGATTCTCGCTTCAGGCGCCAAGCCGTGGCGCTGACTCTATTCGCGTCACCGCCAAACCTCTCCGAACCTTGTCAGACACCGTCAACTCGGACATGCGGCTACTTCTCGTGGGATTAAATCCCAGTTTCCATGCGGCAGATGCTGGATATGGATTCGCAGGTCCCAGCAACCGCTTCTGGCCTGCTGCACTTGAAGCTCAAATTGTTAGTAAGGAACGCGATTCGATCCACGCCTTACAAGTTGACCGGGTCGGTATGACCGATCTTGTAAAGAAGCCAACTTCGAAAGCGTCTGAATTGACTGACAAACAGTTTCGTGTTGGATTGGCAAGAATCAGTCGTATGTGTAGTTGGTTACGCCCAAAGGCCGTATGCGTTCTTGGAATTACCGGGTGGCGAGCCGCTCTTGGAGACTCCAAACTTTCGCTTGGCGCGCAGATGACCCGATTGGGGGGTAGGCCGGTTTATGTGTTGCCCAACCCCAGTGGATTAAACGCGCATACAAACCACGGGGACATGGTGAAGCGATTCCGAGACCTATTGGATTCTGTCTAAGAGCTCAGCGTTCAGTCGAGCGAAGCGATTCCGGTCGGACAGGTGACGCCCGTTTCGCCAAGTCCGCAATAGCCGTTGGGTACCTTCTGCAAATATTGCTGGTGATAATGCTCCGCATAATAAAAATCGCCTACCCCTAAAATTTCGGTTGTTATGACGCCAAACCCGGCCTTCGTGAGCGCTGGCTGGAATTCTTGGCGACTTACCTCTGCAAGTAGGCGCTGTTGTTCGCTCGAAACATATATCCCGGATCGGTATTGAGTTCCCAAGTCATTTCCTTGTCGCATACCTTGAGTCGGGTCGTGGTTTTCCCAGAAAAGCTTAAGAATTTCGAAATAACTGATGGCGTCAGGATCAAAGACGGCAAGAACTACTTCGTTGTGCCCTGTAAGCCCACTACAAACTTCTTCGTAGGTTGGGTTGCGCGTGAATCCTCCGGCATAGCCAACCGCTGTTGTCAGTACTCCTGGCGCCTCCCAGAAAATTCTCTCAGCGCCCCAGAAACAGCCCATGCCGAGCACTATGTTTTCGCTGCCGTCAGGAAACGGAGGGATCAGAGGTTCCCCCAATACTTCATGGGCAGGCGGGACCGGCATTGCTAGGTCACGGCCTGGGAGCGCGTTCTCCGCCAGGGGGATTTCAAGTTTTCTCGACCACAGCGACATCGTTCTAACCTCTCCTCCAGATTAGATCATCGCGGGCAGACAAGGCATAGCCTCACCTACCCTTAGTACATGTCGACTTCCCTTATCCCACCAGAATCGTTGGCTCGCGTCGGCGAGGTTCTAGAAGGTCCTGTAACAGTCCCGATTGATCGTCGCGAAGCGCAGCGTTACGCCTATGCCGTAGGCGACGAAAATCCGGTTTATTTCGATGAGGTCTCCGCTCACGCGGCGGGATATCGAACGGTCACTGTTCCGCCACTATTTATCACTCACGCTCTCGTGCCCCCTAAGTCGGCACAAATGCTTCGCGAAGACGGGCTATATCAAGACGCCACGAGCATTCACCTGGAAGTGTCGAGGATGATGTTCGGTGGAGAAGAATGGGATTTCATTGAACCGGTTTGTGTCGGTGACGAGATCACAGCCACCACGCGGCTCGCAGATCTCGACCAAAAAGAAGGAAGCAAGGGTCCCTTCGTTCGGCTCGTTCGCGAAACAACCTTCGTGAACCAAGACGAACAAGTGGTCGCGAGGTCGCGGCAGATTGGTATTGCTCGATGAACAAATATCCGAGTTCTGGGTCAATAAGCGTCGGTGATCAACTGCCCGTAATGCGCAAAAAAGCCAACGAAGCCGAACTTTTCTTGTACAGCGCTGCAAGCTTCAACCCACATCGCATTCACTACGACCGCGGTTATGCACATCACGAAGGCCACCATGACACTGTCGTTCACGGACCACTTCAAGGTTCGTGGCTTACTCAATTCGTGACCGATTGGGCCGGTCCCAAGGCTCGGCTGATATCCATCGAATGGCAAAACCGCGCCAGCGCCTTTGTCGATGAAGAGGTTCAATTCTCAGGCACAGTCGTAGCTCTTGACACACTCGAGTCGATAGTCGAACTTGAGATTTTCGAACGAAAAGCTGACGGAACAATTCTGATGCCCGCCAAAGCCCTCGTCAGATTAGAGGAACGGTAGATGAAGATAGCCGTCGATTTTCCTTCAGTGGCCTACCGGGAAGGACCCGAGAAAGTTCTCGCCTTAGCGACAGCTATCGAAGAAATCGGTTACGACGAGATCGCGGCATTCGATCACGTTGTTATGGGTCACCCAGGAGAAGGTCGCCGGACCATTTATTCGGCAGAGATGCCCATTCTGGAAGCGTTGATGTTGCTCTCAAACGTTGCCGCTGTCACTACTCGAGTATCGCTCTCGACAGAGGTGCTCGTCTTACCTCAACGTCAACCCGTGCTGGTAGCGAAGCAAATCAGCACCTTAGACACACTCTCTAACGGGCGCGTTCGATTAGGCATCGGCGTCGGCTGGCAAGATAGCGAGTACGACGCTCTCGAAGAGAATTTCTCTAATCGGGGAAAGCGTATGGATGAAGCGATTGATCTCTTGAGAAGTTACTGGTCAGGTGGCCGTATCGCATTTCGTGGGAGCTATTACGACTCTCACGACATGGGCATGGAACCGGTTTCGCCTCAAGGAGCCGGGCTCCCGATATGGGTGGGGGGAGATAGCCCTGCGGCTTTGAGAAGAACAGCCGAAAAGGCAGACGGATGGATGGCCTCAGGGGTTACGGACGAACAAGCCTTGTTGTGCGTCGAAAACATACGACATCAAGCCGAGGAACTCGGTCGAGGCGCGAACGAAATCGGCTTCCAACTCATGTTGCAACCTCCACCACGTACCGACGAGGACAAAGTCTTCTACGCCGATCTCGACGCTGTAGCGGAGCGGGCCGCTGTGGTTCGCGCTATGGGGTTTGAGTGGACATCAGTAAACGCGACAGGGATTTTTCAGGCTGGTGCGCGGTCGGTTGATGCGATGATCGAACAGCTAGATGTCATTCACGGTCGTATCAGAAGCGAAGTTGGTTGAGTCATTCGTTTCCTGTTGTTGAAGAAATTTCACTAAAGCGATCAAGTCGGTCATCTCCTTAATCGTGTGGTCAGCGCGACTCAATGCTCCACGGTGATTTCCGATCGCAACCGTGATCGCGCCTGCTGCTTGGCCCGCGAGGATGTCGTGGACCGAATCACCGACCATCAAGTAACTGTCTTGAGTCGCGCCACATTCTTCGACGGCCGCCAGGATCATGCCAGGACTGGGTTTCGCTCCATGACCCGAGTCGTACCCTTTCACGGATGTAAACAGTTGGGTCCATCCGAGGGCGTTCACATGGTGACGCGCTACCGCTTCAGAGTCGTTGGTGGCTATAGCGAGCTTCACCCCGTTTGCCACCAGTGTTTTAAGTGTCGCTGTGGCTTCGCGACTCGAGACGACATTCAATCTTGAAACTTGATTAATGGTGCTAACAAGACCCATCACAACATCGTTGCTCTCGCTGACGAAAGGCGAATGGGGCAACACTGTTCGCGAGGCCAGGTCATAGCCGAACATATCGGCGGAGGTCTCACGGGCATGTACATCACTTATCTGGTCGAAAGCCGCGCCGACCGCTTCGTTCCATGTTGCTTCAAAGTCAAGCAAGGTGCCGTCCTTGTCAAAGACGATTGCTTTAATCACGCTCGTCCGCGACCAGGACTTCACAACCAGTTCCCTCTATCAGTTGTCTCACCGACTCTTGGTCCTTAGACGAAAGGCTTGCGAAGGTCTCACGCAGCCATACCAAGCACTTGCGTTGATAAGAAAATGGAGCTTGACGGTATTCAGCTCCTTGAATCGAACAAATAACTTCTTCCTCTTCATAAGCAAACGCTCTGTCGTTGGCGACCATAAAGGGTGCATAAGTCTGCCCTATTTCACAGAGCAGATCATGAAATGTTGTCGGCAGGTTTTGACGCGTAAACCACCCTTGGTCTCCGCCCACGTCATGAGAAGACAGGTCGTCGACCTGATATGCCCAAATGATGCTGCGCGGGCTCTGCGAGGCCGCTATTAGCGCCGAATCGGGTTCCCAAAAACACAATTGGCTGAACTGACCAAATATTCCAAAGTCGCCACGACCCGGCCGATCTCCGAGAAGGAACTGGTGGTCGGTCAAATGCTTCTCCATAATCCTCAGTAGCCGAGTGAAGCTCTCTTCGATTATGGGCCGGTTTTGCTCAGTTGATCCCACCAAGGCTGCTCGATTCGTCTGCCTGTCGGTGATGAATGACTTCATCTGATGATGCTGATCAGGATCCATCTGATTGTTGGACATCAACGGCAGCATGCTGCCGGCTTTTGCGATCGCGTCGGGATATAAATGGTGCCATCGGTAGTGATACATCATCTTCGTTACCCACTCATCGCCATAATCCTCGATCACATGATCCAAAAAAGCGACCACGGGGTCGGTAGGCAACAAACTCCGGCCTTGGTACACATCTTCTAAGCGCATGATTTGCGGCGACGAATCCACCATGGCCTCTGAATAACCCCCGTCTTCATCATGAAAAACAAGGACGGGAATAATCGCGACTGGTGCTTCGGGAAGACCTCGGTCTTGGCTAGAGCTCCGCACTATCCACCGGTGTGCGATGTGTCGGTAGCGAAGTACGGCCCGCATTTTGATGGAATACGGTGAGCCGTAGGCACCCACCAGCGTTATTTGAGGAGAGTTCATCTAGTTATTCCAAGCGTTCAGTCTTCGGGGTGTTCACTAAATGCTGCCTTAAGGGTCTTCCTTAATTTGACAAAGCATGGCACGCAGACTGCCCAAGGTTGCAGCGATCGCCGCTACGGTTGGCCTATGAGCCAGCGCGAACTCACCATCAACAACCTTGACGCATGTTGGACCAGCGTCGTGGATTTTTTCAGCAATCTTGATAGCCCGCAGTGGAACACACAGTCGTTGTGCCCTGAATGGAGCATTAAAGGCGTAGCTGCTCACATGGTCTCGGTTGAGCAAGTGTTGTCGAACTGGATGCCGAGCGGACAAGACAATCCCCCGCCGTTCCAAGACGTTGAGGGTTACGTGAGCGCGGCACTGAATATGTCCGAGAACGATCTAGTTGCTCACATGCAAAGCACTTTCGCCGTTAGACGGGCAAACCTGGCCGAAACTACCGACGAGGACTTCGACACGGCCAGCATCACGCCGGTAGGCCCAGGTACTTACGGGCGCTTTATGGCGATTCGCGAGTTCGACTTTTGGATGCACGAACGCGACTGTCGGATTCCTCTTGGCATGGAAACCTACAACGGTGGGCCGACAGCGGAAATGGCGTTAAACGAAGTCCACCTGTCCATCGGGTACATAGCGGGTAAGAAAATCGGTTTGACGGAAGGACAGTCAATTCATTTCGACATCACTGGAGCGGTAAATCGCGACATCTATGTCGCTGTTGAGGGTCGCGCTTCCGAAACAGAAATGTTGAGCAATCCATCGGTCACTCTCCACTGCGACTCAATGGCGTTCATGAATCAGGCATGTGGTCGCATCGATCCTGAGATTCCTATTGCGGATGGTCAGATCACCTGGTCCGGAGATAAAGTTATAGGGGCGCACGCAGCGAGAAACCTGCGTTTCACGATGTAGGCGATCAATTCCGATTAATCGGTGAAGCTCGAAATTAATGTCGGATTCTCCAAATTTGCTAGCTGTTGGTTGCGATGCTCTACCTCGGCGAGTAATTCCGGGTGACTCAACACCCAGAACCTTCGTTGGTACATGGCGTCCACAACCTGAGATGCAACATCACTCGGGGCCATTCCCTTTTCTAATGCGGCCGCAATTGCGGCGTTGCGAAGCCGAGCTTCGTCGGGGGCCCGAGCACTTTCGCTCACGGGTTTGGCTCGTTCGCGTTGAAGATGCGTAGGACGATTTCTTTGCGCTGTCGCGATGTTCGTTTTGACCACGCCAGGACAAAGAACTGAAACGCCAACATCTAATTCCGCGTCTCGAGCCATTTCGTGATGCAAAGTTTCCATAACAGCCACAACCCCAAATTTCGCAGCGTTGTAAGGAGCAAGCCCTGGAACGGCCATTAGTCCTGCCACCGATGCAGTACTCATCACGTGGCTTTCTTCAGCCTCAATCAGGTGAGGCAAGAAGTGATGGAGCCCGTGGATGACTCCCCACAGGGAAACGTCAATGACCCATTTCCAATCCACTAATTGCAGATTCTTGACAAGGCCGCCTCCGCCAACTCCCGCGTTGTTGCAAAGAATGTTGACGCCACCAAAAGTTTCAAGCGTCATGGCGCATAATGCGGCGACGGAGTCGGAGTTCGTGACATCTGTTTTCACTGCGAGGGCGGGTACGCCGAGTGCCGCCACTTCTAGTCGTGCTGCTTCAAGTGCCTCCTCCTCAACGTCTGCGAGTACAACTTTTGCTCCCTCATTGGCAAAGGCGACAGCGAGCGCTTTACCAATGCCTGATCCAGCACCGGTCACCACCGCCACGCGTTCGGTCATTGTTTCCATATGATCCCCCTAACCTTCGGCGTCCCCGACATCAGGCACGCAAGTGATTCGAGAGCGACTCACGTGTTGAGCTGCTCGAAGCGATCCATTACGTCGAGGTATTCGGTAATCATGTCCTCAACTACCCGCGTTGCAGAAATTGACTCATTCATGGATCCCACTATCTGACCCACAAAATAGTTTGCGAGTTCCACAGCGCCTCGGTTCTCAGGATTGGTCGCTGCGCGGTCAACTCTCCGGCTCGCCTGAGCAATCAACATCGGTTGGAGCGGCATTGGCAAAGTGCCGGGTGAAGATTCTCCCTCCCACTCATCTGTCCAGGCTGAACGGAGCTGACGAGCGGGTTTACCGGTCCGTGACCTAGAGCGCAAGGTGTCCGAGGAGGTCGCTGTTAAGAACTTCTCTTTGACAATGGGGTGAGTTTCAGCTTCCTGAGTAGTGAGCCAGACTGACCCACACCAGACACCTTGTGCTCCCAATGCAAGTGAAGCCGCTACTTGGCGTCCGCTTCCGATTCCACCAGCCGCGAGCACCGGAGTCGGAGCAACTGCGTCAACGATTTCAGGCACTAAAACCATTGTGCCGATCTCTCCGGTGTGACCACCAGCTTCGTGGCCTTGGGCAATGATGATGTCAACGCCAGCTGCAACGTGACGCACGGCATGTGACTTCTTTCCGGCCAGCGCGCCGACAAGGACACCGCCGGCGTGGGCCCGCTCAATCATGTCCGGTGGTGGTGGTCCTAAAGCATTCACGATGAGTTTGATTGGATGTGAAAACGCGACGTCCATAAGAGGCACCGCTTGGGCGTATGTCATCGGCGGTTCCGAATCGACAGGTAAGCCTCCGCGACCCTCCTGATCATCATTTTTCGGTAGCGGTGGAACGGCGTAGCGTTCCATCATGTCTTCGACGAAATCTTTATGACCTTGCGGAATCATCTCAGTCAACTCACGTAACGATTTCCCACCTTCCGACGAACCCTCATATTTCGCGGGAACGATAATGTCGACACCGAACGGTTTCTCGCCGACCTCGTCTCGGATCCACTGCAAATCGATATCGAGCTGCTCTGGTGTGTGCCCTGCGGCACCGAGCACGCCGAAGCCGCCCGCCTTGGTCACAGCAGCAACCACATCGCGACAGTGAGTAAACGCGAGGATAGGAACATCCACGCCAAGCATTTCGCAGACAGATGTCTTCATAGCCGAGAACTTACGCCTTAGACCGCACTCGTGGCTACTGAAAGCGGCAACTCACTATTGATAGAAGAAATGTTTATCCGGCCCAAACGTGTCTAGATCTCGACGAATTCAACCATTAAATCGAAACCGGCTTGGGATCTGCCCTCAGCACTGCGAAAATGTAACTATGCGCATTACCGCCACTGGCCATAGCTACATAGATGTCGAGACGGGCACCCAACTGGACGTCTGGTATCCCGGAGAAGAAGTAGAGCCCGCGAGATCTTGTCTGGCCGAACAGCTCGGCATTATCCGAGGCCAACGGATTGAAAAGACGATCGAAGATCTCAACGCACCAGCTGTCGATCTAGCTGACGCTTATCTGCGTCTCCATCTCTTAAGTCGGCGCGAGATCCGTCCGCACGGCGCAAATTTAGACGGGATCTTCGGCTTGATGACCAACTGCGCATGGACGAACGCCGGGCCCGTCCTACCCGAACGCGTGGGTTATCTTCAAGCCCAGGCTGCTTCCAGGGGCATCAGCATTTCAGTAACTTCCTTGGACAAATTCCCTCGGATGACCGATTACGTCATTCCATCAGGTGTGCGAATTGCGGATGCTGATCGGGTAAGACTGGGAGCGCACCTTGCGGACGGAACTACGGTCATGCACGAAGGCTTTTGTAACTTCAATGCTGGAACTTTGGGCCCTTCAATGGTCGAAGGTCGAATCAGCGCCGGTGTGGTCGTGGGCGCGAACAGCGACCTCGGAGGTAGCGCGTCCATAATGGGCACCCTGTCAGGGGGCGGCAAAGAAACCATCGTCGTGGGCGAAAATTGTCTTTTAGGAGCAAATTCAGGTATCGGAATCTCTCTCGGGGACAACTGCACGGTAGAGGCCGGCTGCTACGTGACAGCCGGCAGTCGTGTCACCCTTCCCGACGGCTCCATTGTCAAAGGCAAAGATCTATCCGGAAAGTCAGGCATGCTGCTGATACGTAACAGCACGTCTGGCGCAATCGAAATGCGAGTTCTTGATCCCGCAAAGTGGGAAGGCATCAACAAAGCGCTCCACGACAACTAGCTTTCGACACGTAGATACTCGACACCACTACGATTCGGTCATTACGTGGAGGAGCCAGTCGTGCCGTACGTCGAAGACCGAGTTATTCACGATGCCGATTCGCACACTATGGAGCCGCCAGAATGGCTCGATGAATTCGCGTCTCGTGAGGTTCGAGAATACGCACAGGAAAATTTCTCGATAAGCGAACAGACACCAATTTTCAAAGAAATTGATCATTGCCGATCACTCCAGACGGATCCAGAATTTCGGGCGGCAGCCGAAGCAGAAATCATGTTGCGAAAAAACTACCGAGCCCATGGGGCTTGGGACGCCGCAGATCGCAGCGAGGCTCTAACCCACATGGGTTTCGCAAGCCAACTCGTCTTCCCAACCATGCCCAATACTCTCCTAGAGGTAATGGAGCATGATGCGCCAGCAAGACTTACCTACGAAACAGCTTCTGCGGCAAACCGAACGCAAATATCTTTTTGTAGTGATGATCCTCGCCTTCTTCCGGTTGCCTACATTCCTCTGCAGGATCTAGATCGAGCAGCTCCCTGCGCTACAGAGGCACTCGAGGAGGGCGCTTCTGCTCTCTTGATACCGAACCGCATGCCGAAGAATCATGCGCACAGCCACGTCGCGTTCGACAACGTCTGGGCTCAAGCTCAAGAGGCAGGCGTACCGGTCGTGATGCACGTAGCAACTCCGGAATTGGTGATGCCGCCCCAGCACCGCAACAACGGTCAACCACCTGAGCCAGACTTTCATGGTGGCGGCGAGAACTTCCGATCAGTGTCTTATATGGCGATCTCCTCGCCGCCCATTCAGGCACTTTCTACGTTGGTTTTCGATGGCGTCTTGGAACGGTTTCCCGAACTGAAGATCGGCGTGATTGAGCTTGGCGCAGCTTGGTTGCCTTCGTTTATGCGCCAACTCGAGGCAGCATTCGATGCTTTTGAACGGCACGAGCAACGGTTGAAAAATCTGAGTTTGCGGCCTTCTGAGTACGTGCGACGGCAAGTGAGAGTCACGCCTTTCCCGACCGAACCAACTAAGTGGATCATCGAAAACACCGGAAAGGAAATTTGTATGTTCAGTTCAGATTTCCCCCACGTCGAAGGGGGACGAAATCCCCTACGACGCTTCGACACAGAGGTCGAAACTCTTTCTATGGAGACACAGGACCGGTTTTTTCGAACGAACTTTGAGAATTTAATGGGCCAGGGAATACCGGAACTACTCGGCAACCAGGACTGAAATGGGTATACGGCTCGACAAACCTTGGGAGCGTCTTGATAGCGACTCCGTGTCATCTTTACAAGCCCAGCTAGGCGTGTACCAGGTCGCTGATGGCGACGGCAACGTTTTGTCAGTGGGTTATGCCGGCGCAAGACATCCTTTCGGTATACGAAGTGCTCTCGAACACGAAATCCGGTTGCACGGCAAGAAAGCAACGCTCTTTCGATACGAATTCACCTCCAACTACCGGAGTCGCTGGGACGAACTCTTGATGCTGCATTTACATGACCACGGCCAACTCCCTGACCATCAAAGAGATGAAGAGGGCCGAGTGGGCCGATTATCCCCCAACTGAGAGACCGAGATGGATTTCAGACTTAACGAAGAACAGCAAATGATCGTCGATACGACGAGACGTTTCGTCCAAACCGAGATCGTCCCGTTGGAGGATGAGCTTGATCCCGACGCGGGTTCACTAGCTCCAGATGACCAGGACCGACTTACAACAATGACTCGGTCAATGGGCTTCTACGGGCTTGACATTCCTGAGGAATACGGCGGTCCCGGTCTTAACACCACAACGCGCGCGTTGATGGCAATCGAAATGTCTCAACACCGGGCCGGCTTGTACAACCCATGTTACGGAGTCTTCGGTGGAGCAGGCCTTGCTCAGTTATATGAAGCTACCGAGACCCAAAAAGAGCGGTGGCTCTACCCGACGCTGCGGGGCGAGAAGAAGGGTTGCTTTGCACTGACCGAACCCTCGGGAGGTTCTGATCCAGCTCGCGCGATTCAAACCCGAGGCTTTCAGGATGGCGATGAATGGGTCCTCAACGGCTCAAAGCTTTATATTTCCGGCGCAGACAAAGCTGATTATGCGCTTGTGTTTGCGCGCACATCCGACGACCCGGGACGCAACGGTGTCACCGCTTTTATTATTGATACTGACACTCCGGGCTTCCACGTCCGCCGAGTGGTCCATACCTTGCGGGCCACCCATTACGCGACCGAGTTGCAGTTCGAAGAATTGCGGGTTCCTCAAGAAAATATTCTTGGAGAAGTCAACGGAGGCTTTGCCATCGCGAATGATCGGCTGAGCCGACAGCGGATTCCTTATGCCGCTGGCTGTATCGGGCCAGCGATTCGTGCCCAAGAAATGGCAATTGACTGGGCAAAGAATCGCGACGCATTTGGCTCCGCGCTAGCCGAGAAGCAAGCAATCCAATGGATGATCGTTGACAACGAGATCGATATCCGACACGCCCGGTATTGCGTCTTGGAAGCGGCGCAAAAGGCAGATAGTGGAGAGCGGTTTCGCACCGAAGCCGCTATGGCAAAACTGATCGCGAGCGAGGCGAGCAGCCGGGTTGTTGATAGATGCATCCAAATCCACGGTGGGATTGGAGTCACGAAAGATTTACCCCTTGAGCGTTGGTACCGCGAGTTACGAATCCGGCGAATTGGTGAAGGTCCTAGCGAAGTTCAACGACTAATCATGGCTCGGGACATTCTTGGTGGCAGCTTCAAGTGAATGCCAACAATCGCTCTCTCCCGCTGCACGGAGTCACCGTCCTCGACTTAGGTCAGATATATCAAGGGCCATATGCCGGCTTTCTCCTCGCGATGGCGGGCGCTCGCGTCATCAAAGTGGAGCAGACTCGAGGCGAACCGCTGAGGGCAAGAGGTGATTCTCTCCCTTATGCAACATTGAACTCTTCTAAAGAGGCAGTCACGCTAGACCTCAAGTCCGTTCAGGGACACGAAATGTTCCTTGGCTTAGTGGAGGCAGCGGACGTCGTTCTCGTCAACTACGCCCCAGGAGTTCCTGAGAAGTTGCAGATTGATGCTGAGTCACTCTGGAAGGTCAACCCGAGACTGGTTTTTGCCCATGCATCTGGCTTCGGGCTGAGTGGCCCCGACTCGGCTCAAACTGCCATGGACATAACGGTGCAAGCTCATATGGGCCCCATGAGCGTCACTGGACACCCCGACCAGCCGCCTGTTAAAGCCGGCGTAGCGTTCGTTGATTTCTTGGGTGGCGCTCATCTCTACGGGGCAATCGTCACGGCACTGTTAGACGTCGAACGAACGGGCGAGGGTCGGTTAGTTGAAACGTCAATGGCTGAAGCGGCCTATCACACGCTTTGCTCAAACATGCTTTCATGGCACCAGACTGGGACAGCCCCTCGAACTGGAAACAAACACGCGGCTATGGGTGTGGCCCCCTATGACGTGTACCAATGTTCCAACGGCCACGTCGCATTGATTTCTGTTACCAATCGACACTGGCGCTCAGTCCTCGAAGTGATCGACAGAACAGATCTACTAGAAGATCCACGATTTCGTCAGAACACGGACCGGGCCGAACACATGAGCGCTGTCGATGAACTTGTTGAAGAGTGGACTCGCCAAAGGTCGAAACAAGACGTCGCTGCGTCACTCGCAGCGGCTGGAGTTCCCATCGCCATAGTTCGGAGCGTAGACGAAGTAGTCAAAGACCCCCACCTAATTGAGCGGCAATTCTTACAGTGGGTTGACCATCCCACCCTCGGAGAGATACCTCTCCCCCACAGTCCTCTTCGATTTCACGGTTCAACGCTGCGCCAACTCGACCTCTTCCACGCCGTCGGCGAGGACAACGAAACCGTCTACGGCGAGTTCCTCAATCTCAACCCGTCTGAGATTGAGCTGCTCCGAGAACGCGGTGTGGTGTGACCTGTTTGACAGTTCTGCTCATTCGCTAGCAACGCCAACAAGCCAACCGAAGACTGGCTCAAGTTCGGCCAACATTTCTGGGTGCCATTGGACACCAAGCACCTTGCCGCTTTCATGTTCGACCCCCTCAACTGTTCCATCCTCGGACCGCGCTGTTATCTGTAGCGCTGTCCCAGGCTGATCTACAGCTTGATGATGGAACGAGTTAACCATCATTGTTGGCCCATACAAGTGGTGCAACATACTGCCGGGGTCACAGTCGACGCGATGGCGACGCTCGGTACGATCTCGAGTTCGCTTCGAGTGACCATCACCTTCGGCCCACTCAAGATGAGGCACCAGGGTGCCACCCAAAAACACATTGATGACTTGAAGGCCGCGGCAGATACCCAAAACAGGTACCCCGGCTTCCAGCGCGGCCTCAAGCAACGCGAATTCGAATTCGTCACGTTCCGCCGAAACCATCACTGAACTATCGCTAGGGCCTTTCCAGCGTTCGGGATCCACGTCGCCCCCTCCAGTGAGCAGTACGGCGTCGAGCCGTTCAACAAAAGAAACCGGATCATCAATCATCGGTAACTCCATAGGCAAACCGCCAGCTTCGCGAACACGACGCGCATACTCACCAAAGAACCAATCCACCGGGCTATCGGAGAGATGAAGGCCTCCGGGCGCCAGAACAGCTCCCAAAGAAGTTCGACCAGTAATACCCACAAGCGGTGCCACAAGAGGCACGGTACGCAAAACTGTACCCATGTATCGAATTTTGCATCTGGTGTCGCGACTAGAGGCGGCTAGTTATCTACTCCTTCTCGTCGCGACCGCATTGAAATACGGGGCGTCTTACGAAACAGGTGTAACCGTTGTGGGCCCCATCCACGGTGTTCTTTACCTGATATATATGGCGGCGCTCTTCCGTTGGTTTTCGCATATGCGTTGGAGCTTCTATCGCGCGTTAGCGGCCATGGCACTCGGCGCGCTCCCGCTCGGCGGATTTTTAGTTGACCGTTGGATCAGCGCAGCCAACCAAAGAATTTAAGTCAAAAGTCGCACTATTCGCCGATGAAGTTCGGGCTTCGCTTCTCCACGAAGGCCGCTATTCCTTCCCGCCCATCGTGGGTTCCCATCGCGGCGGCAATGGTCACTCCTTCAAGCTCGCCCGCTTGTTCGAGTGGGCTATCAAAACCCGCGTAAACGATCTGTTTTGCGTGACCAAGCGCCCAAGAAGGGCCATCAGCTAAAGATTGTGCGAGTTCGGCGGTCACGGTATCGACCTCATCATCTGGCACTACTCGATTCACTAAACCCCAAGCTTCAGCCTCTTCGGCGGAAAGCACGCGATTAGTAAGAGTGAGGTCCAACATTCGTCGGACTCCAATATGGCGGGCGACGAAATAAGTGGATGTGCCATCAGGGGTGACGCCAGCTCTCGTGTATGCCATCGTGAATTTCGCGGACTCGCCGGCGACGACTAAGTCGAATGCGCTCACGATCGAGAGCCCGGCTCCCCCTGCAGCGCCGTTCACGCCAGCCACGAAAGGTTTCGGCATACGGTTCATTTTGTATATGCCGCCGTGGAAGTCGGTGAGCATCCGGCTAGTAAGTTTAGGTAAGCCCGCTCCCGCTTGATTGAACTCCTTTAGGTCTCCCCCGGCGCAAAAGATTTTGCCCTCTGCAGTAACTGAAACGGCCTTGACCGCGTCGTCCCATTCGATCTCGAGCATCACGTCACGTAAGTCGCGAGAGAATTGAGGGTTGACCGCGTTAGCGCCAGCAGGTCGAGCAAGCCGAACGTGTCCTACTCCATCACTCACTTCGTAGTCGATGGTCTCTAGTTCCATGCCGTCTCCTTTTTCAGATTTTCTTGCATTCAGGTGAAGTATCTCAACGTGCTGCTGGAGCTAAATCTCTAGCAGCCTCGATTGGATCAATGCCTCCAAAAGGCATGATCGATATGGCAGACGTCGTGACGCCCATGGCGTGGTACCGATCAATGTGCTCGCGGCATTGTTCGGGAGTGCCGTGCACAATTAACTGGTCAACGACTCTGTCAGGAATGGCATCCAGAGCTGCCTTACGATCACCGGCCGCCCAATAGTTCCACATTCCTTCGAGATCCTCGGAGCGTCCAAGCCAACGATGAAAATCCGCGTATACCGGGACATTCAAATAAGCGGCGATGGCTCGTTTCGCCTCTGCTCGAACAACCTCGGCGTCAGGATTCGGGCAACAAAAGATGCGCGCGACGATTTCTTTCTGGGCACCCCCTTCTTCAACGAAGGGCTTCACTGTCGCGACGTCTTCCGCCGATAGCCAATTGATTATGGCCCCATCCCCTTCCCTTCCAGCAAGTCGCAACATCCCCGGCCGGAGAGCGGCTATCAGAATGGGAGGCTGTTCTCGAGGCACTCGACGAAGAGTGAAACCGTTCACTTCGAATCCATCGTATTTTTCTGAGACTTTCTCTCCGGTTAAAGCTTTCCGCAAAAAACGAGTCACGTCGCGCGTTCGTTTGTAGGGCTCTTCGAAGGGAATCCCATTCCAATTTTCGACGATGACATTCGATGACGAACCTATTCCCATCACAAAACGCCCCGGGGCTGCCTCACATATTGAAGCAATGTGTTGCGCCATCAGCGCAGGTCCCCTCGTGTATGCCGGAATGATCGCTATCCCAAGGCGCAACGTGGGAGCCCATTGGGACGCGAGAATCAGGGGGGTGAACCCATCCGTTCCGTCGGCTTCGGAACTCCAAAGATCGGTATAACCCAAGTCTGCGAATTCCTGATAGAGATCCGCTTGTTCGTTAAGAGGAGCATCAAAGGGAACGGTGATGCCGTAACGATCAGTCATACTTCCTCATTTCCTTGGTTCATCAGACGTCCCCTCCTGACACTAGCCACCAAGCCCAACACGACACGTGACAACAGCGCACCTAGCTACAACCGGAGATCTCGATGTCTCACCCCAGTCGCAGACTTGATCCATGACCCGGCAACTCCGACTCATCGAACACCCAAAAAATAGCGGATCAACTTCTGGAAGTCGGAAGCTGAACAACCAGACTCGCTATCTGGGGCGAAAAGGAATAGCCGCAGCAAGAGCTGCTCTTGCCGCAGCGAGACAATTACCCGACATAGATTTAGACGCCGCGTAGCGATACCTCAAAAACATAGGCAGCTCGAATTACCCTGACTTGCTCGTTTCGCGCTGTGGTTTAGCGCAACCTTCGGTATCACCTCGCGAGGGTGACTAAGGTCAAGATATGTCCGACATCGTCATCGTTGAAGCTGTCCGTTCGCCAGTTGGCCGACGCGGCGGCGAATTGAGCAACATCCACCCATCTGACCTCCTTAGCGAAATACAGACTGCGCTTATCGAACGAAGCGGCGTCGACCCGGCGACGATTGGTCAGGTAGTAGGGGGCTGTGTAAGCCAAGCGGGTGAACAAACCGCCAATATCGCGCGCACAGCGTGGCTCGCCGCTGGCATGCCATTGAATGTCGCAGCAACGACAGTCGACGCTCAATGCGGCTCGAGTCAACAGGCAATCTCGTTGGCTTACGGATTAGTGGCGTCGGGAGTCGTCGATAGTGCGGTCGGATGTGGCGTTGAGTCAATGACCCGCAACCCGATGGGTTCCTCATATAAGAAGGGCCAACTTACGGCGACCCCTCGCTACAAAGAGAACTACGAGTACACGACTCAATTTCAGGGCGCCGAGCTACTTGCAAAAAAGTGGAGTATCACGCGAGAGGAATGCGACGAGTTTGGTCTTCGCAGCCAAGAAAATGCCGCTCGTGCTTGGGACGAAGACCGCTTTGCTACCCAAATAGTCGAAGTTGATGTTCCGGTGTTCGATGACGAGGGAACCGCTACTGGTGAACACCATCGAGTAACCAAGGACGGCGGGCTCCGCCCGACCACTCTTGAAGCTCTTACCCAACTCAGTCCTGTTCTTGAAGATGGCGTGCATACAGCGGGCGCGTCGTCGCAGATTAGCGATGGCAGCGGAGCTGTTCTTTTGATGACTGCAGACAAAGCACGAGAGCAAGGGCTGGAGCCGATTGGCCGTGTCATCGACACGTGCCTCGTCGGCAGTGACCCTGTGTTAATGCTGACAGGTCCCATTGAGGCGACTCATCATTTACTTGAACGCAACAAAATGGCAATGAGCGACATTGATGTAGTGGAAATCAACGAAGCGTTTGCTTCAGTTGTGTTGGCTTGGGCGCGGGAAATGAGCCCGGATATGGAGACCGTGAATCCCAATGGAGGGGCTATCGCTCTAGGTCACCCCCTCGGTGGCACTGGTTCGATCTTGATGACCAAAGCCGTGCATGAGTTACATCGCTCCGACAAGGAATTCGGGCTAGTGACGATGTGCTGTGGTGGCGGTCTTGGAACCGGCACAATAATTCAACGCTTGTAGATCCGACCACGTTTGGCTGGAACGCCGTTAATACGTTTCTTCGAACATTTAGGCTGGACCGCGGACTAGAACGTCGTGTCGCCTGCGAGTTTCGACTCTCCACCATCTGTGATGAGTTTCCGCCATGCGGGCAACAAGTCGAGCCACAGCGCCATATCTCCGCTCATTTTGAGCCGGCCCTTCATATATTCCGCGGCAGGGTCCGCTCGGCGCAGGAACAGTTCAACAGCTAGCTCGTAGGGAATTTTCAGTTCTAGATCCCGACCGCGCCCCGAACCTAAGTATGCACTCACTATCAAGCCTTTGGCGAACTCGAGAGTCAATGAAATTTTCTCGTCCGGGCCACCATCGATTTTGATTACAACAAGCCCTGATCCCTTTCCCAATGCAGGGCGGTCGCCTGCTCCCCATTTCGAAACAAACTCATCACTTAAGAACCGCATCAGTCTGTAGCGGGATCAAGATGTCGTAGCCCTGCGAAAAGGTCGTCCTCGATCTCATCGGTCGGGATTCGTGAGCGAAGCAACATGTACTCCTCATAAGGATGTATTCCATCTTGCACTTCATCTGGCAACCCAAACCAAAACGGAGATTTGGGATCGACTTGGGTTGCATGAGCAAGCAAAGCTTTTCTCCGCACTGCGTTATCAACCGGAATCATCGCTGAAATACGGTCATCGCGGTCTTTGCCCGACAACCATTTTTCATCGAACGGTGACTTGAGATCACTATCGAGAAAAGCCTGATGGGTTAGCAGTAGCCGCTGCTTCGACCAGATCGGAGCGTAGAGCTTTATCGGCTCGTGCGGAGGGCCTGTCTCGGGGTACCAATCTGGATCTCCGGCCCTTTCAAAAGCTGGGATGCTGATGGCAGTGACCTGAAGGTGGTCTGGATGCGGGTAGCGGTTCTGCACCTCGGGGTAGGTCATGATTACCTGAGGTCGAACACGACGAATTATTTTGACGAGCCGAGCTACTGCGACATCCGGTTCCGCGTTGGCGAAGGCTTCCGGGTGATTGTTGTCGTCGCTGTCGGGCATACCTGAATCTCGGTAACCGAGCATGACCACTTCGTCATAGCCAATAATCGCCGCAGCAGAATCAAGTTCAGATCGACGAACTGAGGTCAAATTCTTTTTCACTTCGTCGCGATTCATCGCTGGATTGAGAATATCTCCCACCTCTCCGCCGGTGCAGCACACCAATGTGGTTCGAATGCCTTGCGATGAATACAAGCTGATAGTTCCCGGCCCTTTTGAGGACTCATCATCCGGGTGGGCGTGAATTGTAAGGATCGACAGCGACATCAAAGCCAAGCTAGCAACCAGTTTGCCTTGGGCCCATCTATAACTCGTTCGATTTAGCGTGACGGAGTTAAGTCAACCATTCCTGTTTCTTCATCCACTGCGATGGAGTAGCCACACAAAGCAGCCAGCCGTTCTCGGCCTTCTTCGGGACCCGACGCAAGTAATTCGTCTCCAGCTTTCAGCGTGACGGTTTTTCGTGGATTGTAAATGTAGCCAGTTGCCCTGCGAACGGCCAGAACGTGATAGCCCGGGTCGACAGCGAGGCCTAGTGAACCCAGTGTCGCATCGTCGGCGGTGGAGCCTGGAGCGACTGGGACCTGGACCACGACATCGTCGGTGTCGCCTAGAGCAAGCGCTAAGACTGCATGCACATCTTCTTGATCAAGTACCAGGGAAACGATTTGAAGTGCCTGATCGCCAATATCTGCAGCTGCCTCGGCCAAATGCAGTAAGCCTCGAAGCTGGGAAGGATCCACGTCGTCAGCCGCCGCGCGAAGAACCCACGTCTGTAAGGAAACTTTCATCCCATCGAGGCGCTCTTCCAGCGCTCTCACTTCTCGAGCGAGGGAGAGATCTTGAAGCACTAGTGCTGAGTAAGCAAGACCAATGGCGGTCTCGGAAATGTTCTTCATTTCGACAAGAGTGTCGACTGCGCGATCTAGGTCGGTGAGAAGGTCAGAAGTGTCAGCCTCTGGTGGAACCCAAGGTGGAGCCGCTGCCAGTTCTCTGAGTCGAACGATGCCTGCGGGCTCGCCCCTCATAAATAGCGCATCCCCAGGCTCCACAATGTCTTCACCCCCAACGTCGGTCAACCAACGTCTGCCCCGCTGAATAGCCACTACGCGCATTCCGACAACGATCGGCAACTCCATGTCCGCTAGTGGACGGTTCGCTAAATGGCTACCATCAGCCACAACGAGTCTGTGCGAAACTTCGGCAGCTTGGGCGAGGTCGACGACGAGAGCTCGAGGTATGCCGATTTGTCGGAGAACGATCTGCGCTATGTCGACTGCCGCGTTCGCAATTTGTTCGATAGAAGAAACAACCTGTAGGACTGAGCTCATCCCGTCAACTTCGCGCGGATGTCGAACCGCAAGCATTGCTAACGATCGCATCTCGTGAACGAGATCGGACATTTCCTCTTCGAGACCGAGGACTGATTCAGCTATACCTTCGTCGTCGAAATACAAAGCTGTGTAAGCAAGATCAACCATTAATTCCGAGGCATCTTTGGCTTCGGCTAGCAGAGTCTTAAGATTCCGTGGTTTGTCATCCATGACGTGTCTCACAGGCTAGGCAATAGAGAAGGGGTGCAGTAACAAAATTCGGTTGGGGAGCATGGCACAGTCATAATTTTTTGAGGTTCCGTTGGATCATGACAAACCAAACCAACCGATCGTAAGGATCAGCGCAGCTGCCCCTCCCAAGTCAACGGAGCTCGTTACTAGGGGCATGCCGTATGTATCGGGATCGACGCCCGCTCGAACTGCCAGCGCCGTGCCGTAATAACCAATCGCTCCCGCTAACAGCGTGGCGATGCTTCCTCCGATCACCGAAATCCATAGGAGAGAGACAAATCCCGGTGACTCAAATCCAAATAAGGCGCTCACAACGTGCGCCAATAACCCATTGAAGATAAGTACGGGCACTGCAAAGGCCAATCCTGCTATGAGATCTCGTCGCGCTGGGCGTCCGGGGACTGCTGTTGGTTCGATAACGCCAAGATGGAACTTTGAAGAAAGCCGACCTGAAAGAATCCCGCCAATAGCTCCAGCGGATGCGAGGCAAGCGGGAACTAGGACAAGCACCGCACGATTAGCGACAAAGGTAGCTAACTCGTGTTCGATGACCACCCCGGCTATTACTAAAAGAATCCCAGTTGCAAAAAGGATTGGAAGCGACTCGGAAAGCACTTGGCGCATAGTGGTCAACAAACTGCGGCGGCTCCACCAAAGGCTCAACAAACCCAAAAGGATGAAAAGCACCGCAAGACTCGTCGTCAGTACATCTATTTCGAGCAGGAAACTAGAGATAAATAAAGCTGGAAGCGTGACCACGTCACCCACCGCCGAGACAAGCGGAGCATTGACGTCGTCTAAATCCCAGCCACGATGCGCAGACCGAGCTGCAAGACCAAGGGTGACAACAATCAAAATTAAGAACGAGAGAAGGGAACCGACAACAGAGAGAACAATTAAGTCAGATACTGCAATTACAGAATCAAGGCCGAAGATTGGGGAAAGAACTTTCGCGAGCAACGCGAGCATCACCGCTGTCACTAACGACAAAACTCCGGCGGCAAGCACATTTTGGGTCACTAAAGCCTCGGACCGACGCGACATACGGAAGGTGCCTGCGTGAATGGAGGTGGCAAGACGGCTTCCAAGCGCCCCGAAAATATTTCCTCGCATTCCAATCGCTGCCGGAACCAGCACCAGAAGACCGGGATACCGTTCAAGAGTGCCCGTCATGGCTGCGAGGAATCCCCCGGCCACTACCGCTGTAAGGCTGCAAAAACCCAGGGCGACCAAGCTCTGTCGTATACCGACGCTATCTGGACCGAGAAGATCCCGTCCGCGTGCCAATCTCCGAGCTCGAAAATAAGATCCTTCTTTACGGACGCGGCCCGAGTGGCGCGACAGTTTGGGAAGGCGAGGCATAGCCCTAGGGTGGCACCTGACTGGCCCCGAGGCGGGACTCCTTTTGGTTTAGATGTCTAAGCGATCAAATAGAAGTGCCAGCCAAACGCTTCATGGCCGATGAAAGTTGATCGGGACCGAGGTTCCCGCTCATCCGAAAAGCCACCGTTCCATCAGCCTCAATGAACACGAAATACGGAACAGACGTAGCGCCGAAGGCTTCTGCGATCGTCGTAGACGCCGTGTCTGAAATGACAGGATGTCTCCAACCTTCGTCCGACAGCCACTTAGCCGGGGGGTGATTTCCGCGTTCTGGCGCTTCAAAAGTCGAAATGGCAACGAGGTCCACCGTTGTTGGCAATTTGTTTGCCAAAAGCCATTCTGTGAGCACTGCGACTTCTCGCTGACAGTGCGGGCACCAATGGGCAAAAAATGCGACCACAAGCGGTCGCCCAGAAGGCGCCACGAGAACGCTTTCACCGGTCAAAAGATCAAGTCCGCTAACGGATGGAGCCGGTTGACCAATAGCAGGGTCTTCCTCAGCGCCATCAAAAGGAGCAAGCGCCTTTCCCTCTACCCACGACTCATTATTGGGATTCTCGTTATTGACAGTTGATGGCTGCTCAGAACCTCCACGGCAAGCTCCTGCAATGACCATGGGGACCAGCACAGCGGGGATTAACCAGCGCTTCACATCCACGACCGTAACTGAGGAACTGGCTCAGGCCCAAAGTCGTTCGAATTTTCTTTCACCGGTTACTCCATCAGGCGCTGGGAGCAGTATGCCGATCTGGCGCGAAAGGACTAGCAGTTGACCGTCAGGAGACCAGATTTCTCCCGATTCATCGAGGAACCCTTCCCGGCCTGATAGCTGACGAAACACCACCGCACAATAACTATCCGCAGACAAATCAATAGTTCTGGGGTCAGTCCGAAAGTGGACGGTTAATTCCAGCGTCGGCGTGTGCACCGGCAAGCCGCTATGCACCATTACCGCTGGAACCCACGCATCTGACATGGCTGCTAGCACCGCTTCGTCATAGATCTCAGGTTCCGACAGCCGAAGCCAACCACCTGCCTCGTATCCCCCATTTATGGTCGAAGTTTCCGGTACACCCGGAACACCTAAACCCCAACGTTGGTCCCATCGACGATGCAGCGGAACGTCCACTGATTCCGAGCTCATGATCCACGTGTCATCGAGAGCAGGAAGGTCAGGGAAGCGACGTTGTTCCCACTCGTGTAAAGAGGATGGCACCTCGGCGGTGGCAACGAGCGCCGTAGCTATGTTTCGGCCATCCTGAACCATTCGAACCGTCGCAAAACCGGCAACTCGTCCGAGTCGGTCAACACTTACTTCTATTTCAGCCGACCCTTCGGTCGGAACCGCTAGGAAGTGCGTGGTAACGGTACGTACACACCTTTGAGTTCCTAGGCGAGCCTGAGCAGCCCGAACCAGGAGCGCCACAATGATCCCGCCGTTAGGCCCATTAACAACCCACCAAGAGCGATCGAAGGTGACAGTGAACCGGCCATCGCCGCCTTCGGCCATCGTCATTGCTTCGGAAAAGCGCATCGAATTCCTCTTAGAGGGAACAAATCACGAGCACGTTATCGTTCCAACTGCGAACATTGCAGCGAAGCGACCCGTGCGAAGGGCATCTCAAGTGGCACAATTCATTCGTGGAGATTAAGCAACTCGAATCGACTCGGGGTTTCGTCATTTATGACCTACCAGGGGCCGATACCTACGTAGGGCCAAGCCGACTCGGAGCCAAGTTGGTACCTGGTAATGCCGAAATGCTGGTCCGACACCAGACGTACCTGTTTGCGTTGACTGAACAACGTAAGAGTGGCGCGACCATCGGCCTGAAAGTCGCCCCGGAAGAAGCCGACATCGCTATTGAAGCGCTTGCCTCAGAGCTATCGGATGAGTTTTCGTCCCATCGATTACTCACGAGTCCTGGTCTACGACTCAACCCGACATCGCTTGAGCCTGTGCTTCGTTACGACAATCGCAACCCAGTCGCTGGCGAAGATCGAGACGGTGTCACATTCGAGCAAGAATTAGTGGCCGTGGGGGCGGCGACCTGCGCGTCCTATTTAGCGAAGCCATCCGATGGTTGGCGAGTTGCTATCGAAGGTTTCAACGAAACAGGCCTCGCTATTGCACGAGAAATCGAGACTCGTGGCGGCAAAGTCGCCAAAGTCTCAACTGCGAAAGGGTGTGTGGTGGGAGATTTTGATAGTTCCACTCTCGCCGATGCATGGATGGACGCAGGTCCGAGCTGCGTAGACAGCTTGGGATCTGCCAGCAAGCCTTGGGAGATCTGGAAGTCAGACGTGGATGCCATATTTGTAGGTTCGAAGCCTGGCGCTATGTCTGGCGAAGGTGCAGGCAGTGTGGGTACCACCCCTGTCGTTGCCACTTCTGCAGCGGCGATTTCTTCGAAGGCTCTCGCTATTTTGCGACGAAACAATACCCCGGTCGGTGCAGATTTCTTGAGCGCAGTTGGCCCAACACTGATGTGGTGGTCACCGGAGGAAACGAGTCTCGATGATCTACGTTCCTCAACGGCTAACGCTGTGTTGGCGTTGCTTGAAGAGACCGCTAATCACGAAGACGGAGCTTTTATGGCAGCCTGTTATAAAGCTGAAGCTTTCCTTGAGAGTTGGCAAGACGAACGCCCATTCGGGCGTCCGCTTGGCTAACGCAGACTGAGTTGTTTAACGAAACTCTCGGCTAGGTATACCTGACTCGATCTCAAGTTTCTCGATTCGTTCAGCGATCACATTGGTTACACCTTCATGCCGTTCAAGTCTGCCTTGTACTACAAGCGCAGGCTCAGAACGAACGACGGCCCGGAACCGTAACCAGCACCCGCGCGAAACCACAACATTGATCAGGCCTGTTTCGTCTTCAAGGTTGACGAATACAATCCCTGCTGCGGTGGCTGGACGTTGACGGTGGGTGACGACGCCTGCCACCTTCACCTTGCCAAGGTTGCAACTTGAAAGCTCTTCAGCGGTTATTACACCTACTTGCTTAAGTTCTTCTCGTAGAAAGCGAGTTGGGTGCCCATTAGGCGCTACGCCAGTCGCCCACAGATCGGAAACCGCCTCTTCTTGTAACGACATCCCTGGCAGAGTTGGAGCTGAAGCCCCAGTAACAATGCCGCGGAGGCGCCCCGGACGAGACTGGGCAGTCGCCCCTACCGCCCACAAAGCTTCGCGACGCTCCAAACCAAAGCAAGCAAAAGCACCTGATGTGGCCAGCGCCTCAAGTTGCTTTTGCGATATCGGCGTGCGGCGTGAAAGTTGCTCTAAATCTTCATAAGGTCCAGAAGCGGCAATTTGGAATGCTAAATCTTCGCTGAACCCTCTAATAGATACAAAACCCAGCCGCACAGCTACGCCACTCGCTGACCCATCGAAAACTTCAAGTGTGGCTTTATCTGACGAAGCGTTGACGTCTGGGGTCAAGACCTTCACACCATGGCGTCGCGCATCTTGCACTAAGGAGTGCGGTGAATAGAAACCCATGGGTTGAGAGTTAAGCAAGGCTGCGCAAAATGCAGCCGGGTAGTGATATTTGATCCAAGACGAAGCGTAAACAAGGTGCGCAAATGACACCGAATGGCTTTCAGGGAACCCATAATTGGCAAAAGCAACCATCTTCTCCCAGATCTGGTCGGCGACCTTTTGCTTAATTCCACGTTCAGACATGCCTTCGTAAAGTCGATATCGAAGGCGGTCCATTCGTTCACGCGATCGTTTAGAACCCATAGCTTGACGCAGTTCATCAGCCTCTGAGGGAGTAAACCCAGCCACGTCAATCGCCATCTGCATGAGCTGTTCCTGGAAAAGAGGAATGCCTAGAGTTTTAGAAAGAGCAGGCTTGAGCAGTGGGTGGAGGTACGTAACAGCTTCTTCTCCGTTTCGACGTCGAATGTAAGGGTGAACTGAACCCCCTTGGATAGGACCCGGACGAATAAGCGCCACTTCTACCACCAAGTCATAAAAGCAACGTGGACGAAGCCTGGGAAGAGTCGCCATCTGCGCTCGTGACTCCACCTGAAACACACCGATTGAATCAGCTCGGCACAACATCTCATAGACCTCGTCTTCTTGAGGTAGCGCACCGAGATCAACTTCAACATCATGACCACCGGCAATGAGATCAACGGCGTTGTGCAGGGCTGACAACATCCCCAAGCCGAGCAGATCGAACTTCACTAACCCAACTGAAGCGCAGTCGTCCTTATCCCATTGCAATACTGATCTATTAGCCATTCGCGCCCACTCAACTGGGCAAACTTCGACTATGGGACGGTCACAGATCACCATACCGCCCGAATGAATACCTAGATGCCGTGGTGTATTTTCAATCTCAGAAGCCAACTGGAGAACATCTTCAGGTATGAAGTCACTGTCTTGCTCACCAGCCTCTGGTTGAGAACGAGACCGAATCGACTCATGCCGATCAAGTGACTTAGACCATGCGTCCTGTTGGCCAGAGGCATACCCCAAAGCCCGAGCAGCGTCACGTATTGCAGATCGAGTCCGATATGTAATGACATTGGCGACCTGCGCTGTGTGTTCACGGCCATAACGATCAAATACATACTGGATAACTTCTTCACGCCTACTACTTTCAATATCAAGGTCGATATCAGGAGGTCCGTCTCTCTCCGGTGAGAGAAACCGTTCAAACAACAATCCAAGTGACACGGCGTCAACATTGGTAATACCGAGGGCGTAGCAGACAGCAGAATTAGCCGCTGATCCCCTCCCTTGACAGAGAATGTTGCGAGTTCGACAAAAAGAAACAATGTCCCAGACAACGAGGAAATACCCGGGAAAGCCGAGTTGTTCAATTAACACAAGCTCATAGGCAATTTGTTGCCAGGCTCCCGCGATTGTTTCAGCAAACTGAGGGCCATATCGACGTTCAGCCCCTTCGTGCACGATTTTGCGCAGGTAAGACATTTCGTTCATGCCGTTAGGACACGGATATGGAGGAAGATTCGGAGCCACTAGCGACAAATCAAAGGCGCATTCGCGTCCTAGTTCCGCTGCTGCTTCGACAACTCCGGGATAACGAGAAAACCAACGAGCCTGTTCAGAGCCTGACCGTAGATGAGCAGAGCCATGTCCTGGAAGCCAGCCATCTATCTGGTCAAGAGATCGGCGACTCCGGATTGCCGACATCGCCCAAGCCAAGTGACGGCGAGAAGGGGTCGCGTAGTGAACACCGTTAGTGCAAAGCAGCCCAACTTTTTGTTCACGTGCTAAATCTGCCAGATAATCATTACGAGCGTCGTCGGAAGGGTCGCCATGGTGCCACAACTCCACAAACACATTGTCATTTCCAGCGGCTTCAACCAGTCGGAAAAGTTCTCGCTTTGCCCCCGAAATTCCTTCCACCTTTAACGCAGCCGGCACTGAACCTCGACGTCCTGAAGTAAGTAAAGCCCAATCTCCACGATGACGGTCCACTGCACTAAGTAACTCGGGCATTGATATACGCGGCGCGCCTTTTTTCCCTGCCATCTGACTTTGCGAAAGAAGAGCAGCTAGCGATGCATACCCATCAGGGTGACGAGCCAAGATGATAAGACGTTTACCTGGTGGGTCAGCCGTACCGACACGCGAAGGATCCTGAAGGTCTCTATCAAGAGCCGACTTGCCCTCAGGCTGCCAGGCATCGACAGTAAGTTCAGCACCAAAAACCGTAGGAAGGCCAACTTCTCGAGCAGCTTCTGCGAAACGCACGACACCGTAGAAACCTCCGTGGTCAGTAAGAGCCAGAGTTTCCAACCCAAGTCGTGCAGCTTCGAGTACTAACTCTTCAGGGCTCGAAGCACCATCAAGGAAGCTGAAGTGCGAATGAGTATGCAGTTCGGCGTACGGGACAACTCCCGCAGAGCGACGAACGCCATGATATTCAAAAGGAGTTCTTCTCCTCGACCAGGCCTTGCTGTCACTTTGATCTGACTGACGAGAAGAACTACTGGTGAGTTCTGGCTCTCGGTCTGAAAGCCGTTGCTCAAGTTCACGCCATGGCATGGCCGGGTTATTAAAGCCCATGCTATAGATGATCGAACATATGTTCGGTGTTCGTCAAGAGCAGAAGCTTCTTTCGGGGTACCTTTCCTCTATGCAAAACGCGATGATGGACGGCGTCGAACTCGCAGGTCTCATAAAAGCAGGTAAGGCCTCGCCGATTGAATTACTTGAGGACGCAATCACCCGCGCCAATACCCTAAATCCCCAGTTAAACGCGATTATTCACCGTTTGGATGAACAGGCTCGAGACAGAGCTCAACGAATGGTTGACTTGTCTGCCCCCAAAGAGGCGAGTCTGTGGGGAGTGCCGTTCCTTACGAAGGATCTGACCGTCATGACCAAAGGCGATCCTTACCATGCAGGCAACGTGGCTCTCCGCAATTCGGATTACCGAGCTGAACATACGACGCATCTAGCGACGATGTTTGATCGTTTAGGGCTGGTGAACTTTGGTCGAACCAACACACCTGAGTTCGGCGGCACCATCACAACTGAACCTACTGCTTATGGGGCCTGTAAAAATCCATGGGATTTGAGTCATTCGACCGGTGGTTCAAGTGGCGGGTCCGCCGCTGCCGTAGCTGCAGGGATCGTTCCTATCGCTCATGCAAATGATGGTGGGGGGTCTATCAGAATTCCCGCTTCGGAATGCGGTTTAGTGGGTCTAAAACCCAGTCGGGGCCGGGTTTCATTTGGTCCCAAGATCGGAGAATCGTGGGCGGGTGCAGCGATTGATGGCGTTGTTACTCGAACGATTCGCGACAGTGCACGAGTATTGGATGGGATCTCTCGACATTGGCCAGGCGACCCATATTGGGCTCCAATGCCTACGGTGCCATTCGAGGAAGCTTCTTCGATTGACCCAAGTCCACTAAGAATCGGATTCGCTACGCGTTCAGCCTGGGGGCCAGTTCACTCTGATTGCGTAGACGCCGTCGAAAGGACAGCGCTACTACTTGAGGGTCTTGGTCACAAAGTTGAGTCCAACAACCCTGTCGGCCTTTTTGATGACGATCTATTTGAACACTTCAAGATTGTGATGGCATCGAATGAGGCTCACTCGGTGGCCAAGCTGAGCGAAGCGATAGGAAGGACGTTCGAGCCCGACGACATGGAGGCTGATACGAGAGCTCTAGTGGAGTTCGGGCGAAGCCGCACGGCAGCCGACTATTTAGCTTCGGTTGAGTGGTTTAACTTGTACACAAGGCGCATGGCGGAGTGGTGGAACGAGTTCGACATCTTGTTGACTCCCGTCCTAGCTGAGCCACCGCCAAAACTCGGAGAGCTTCGGGACCCCAAGCTAGGCACCAAACGGTTGCGGGCAATGCTTCTCTTCACCGCTCAGTTCAATATCACCGGGCAACCAGCAATTTCGCTCCCCATCCATATGAATGACAAAGGGCTACCAGTGGGGGTCCAGTTAGTTGGTCCGATGCACGGCGAAATTTCGTTACTGCAACTGGGCAAGCAACTCGAACTCGCTGCACCATGGCATCACCGAACACCGGGCGTGTGTGCGCAGTGAGGCAGTCTTGGGAGGAACTCGATGAGCATGCCGGCCGGGCACGTTCATGAGTCGCCGCTCTTTCGCCGACAGCGCCTTGTTATCTCGTGTCCTAGGCACGGAGATTCGGGCTGGTGTCACAGTTAGCGATCCCTGCTTAGTACCTGTGCAACGTAGAGAACTGGTAGCGAGATGCGCTCTGTGCGCCGCTGGGTTTGTACTGGCGTCCTTATGGGAAACTCTTTTACCTTTAGCCGTATCAGTGCTAGCGGGATGGGATCATTTTGCGCGCCGAAGACGTTCGGTTCTGGCGGCGACGGCAAGTGGGCTTCACCTCGTTTCCATCCGCGGCCAGAGGGCAGAGTTAGTTCGCGAGTGGAAGGTCAATGTCGAAGCTCGACTGATTCTACGTACCGATAGACCCGAGGTTCCCCTAGAGCTTCCGGAGTGGGTCGGCATCATTCATGGAGCGGACATTGAACGCGCCGAACGCACGATCAGAGCAGGGGGCGGCGAGCCAGTCCGGTTGATTCGTGACGATTAGAGACGCTCTCGAACCTTGATCGCTGCGGTTGCGAAATCTTCGGTTACCTGCAGAGCATCCAACCCGGCCGCCAACGCTGCTTCGACATTTCCGGGGTAATCATCAAGAAAGAGGCAACCGCTGGGAGCTACACCCATGCGGTTGCAGATAAGCGAATAGATCGCAGGATCGGGTTTTCGCACACCAACTTCGCACGAGTCAATCACCGGATCGAAGTGCTCGATCGGTATACGGTCTCGCCACTTCCGCCACTCTTTGACATTGTTGGTAAGAATTGCAGTACGAATACCGCTGTCCCTTATCTCCTCAGCCAGTTCGATCATGATCGGAATAGGTTCCGCCTCGGCGAATGGGTCAAAGTCGGACGCCGTCAGCCCTCTGGCTTTGTGACCTTTAGGTAATTCAGGTCCCAGGATTAGCCCCATATGTTCTACGAACTCGGCAAGCGAAACGCGACCACATTCCACTTCGTGCCACATCGGAGGCTGTTCACCCGGTTGGACGCTTCGAGAATATTCCCCGAACAGCTTTTCTAGCGCTGCTTGGGGAAGGTCCCAATCTTTCGCCCATTGCAGAGCAGCAAGAAATGGCGACCCTACAAGAACTCCGCCAACATCGAAGATCACAGCTTGTGGACTCACCACTGGAACGTTAGCCACAACAACCTCAGGCCCTTCGTCATCGCTAGGGTCATGAACGTGAGACTTCTCAGTTTTCGAATCAATGATGAACGTCACTACGGCATTGGAACAACCGAGGGGGTGATCAATCTAGGCCAACGAATGAAAGCAACTAATTTGAGAGACGCGATCGGGGAAATGGACCACATACGCGCTTTCGAGAATGTGCCGGTTGATCACTCTTGGGACTCCATTTCTTTTGATTTGCCAATTGCAGATCAACATCGCTTGCTTTGTGCCGGTCTCAATTATCACAAGAAGTATCCACTCGGCGGAGAGGTAAAAACCCCGAACCAACCGGTGTACTTCAACAAACCACCGGGGTCTTTAGTTCCTCACAACGGCGAATTACTCCGCCCGATCGCGTCAGTACAGCTTGATTATGAAGTTGAACTTGCGGTGGTAATTGGTCGTTCAGGCAGACACATTTCTGAGTCTCAGGCATTGGAGCATGTTGCCGGGTACACAGTTTTGAATGACGGTTCGGTTCGAGATTGGCAAAGGCATGCTGTAGCAGCGGGAAAGAACTTTTATCGGTCAGGGTCATGTGGTCCGTGGATTATCACCAACGATGTAATCCCCGATCCCACGAAGCTTTCAGTGATGACTCGAGTTAACGGGGAAGAGCGACAGAACGCGAGTGTTAAAGAAATGATCTTTAGCGTTCAGGAAATCATCGCGTACCTGTCACAGATAATGCCGTTGGAACCAGGCGACATAATCGCGACCGGCTCACCTGAAGGCACGGGTGGATCTATGGAACCTCAGGTGTGGTTATCCCACGGTGACACAGTCGAATTCGAGGTTACGGATCTAGGCATTCTCGCCAACACGGTTATAGACGAGATTATTTAGTTAAGGGCGATACCCAAAACCGACCATTGATAGGTACCTTTGGTCGACAACCGTAAGAAAAAGGATTTTCGACCTGCCACATGCATTTCGCTTCGCTGCATCGGCAATCGCCGTATTGCTAATGGGCACTGTTCTTGCTGTTCCTAGCGCCAACGGCGCTGGTAAGAGCAGTGCTCAGTTAAGAAAAGACAAGTCAGCGCTTGAGCAGCAGGTGAGGCAACTCAGAAAAGAACGTGACGTCTTTCAGAAAGAAATTCTTAGCCACGCTCAGGTAATGGACACCGCTACGGCCGAGGTCTCCGAGGTAGAGCAGGCTTTAGCTGATCTTGAACTGCTGGTCGCTGGACAACGAGACGATGTCACTCGCGCTGAAATAGCGCTACAGGGAGCGGTCCTCGCTGTCACCGCAGCGGAACGTAAATCTGTGGAGCTCGCCGACCAACAGACAACGCTGAGGGCTCAAATTAATGATCTGGCTTTTCAGACGTACATCGGCCGAGATTCCACAGTTGAGGGATCTTTTGGCTTGGCACGTACGGGAGATATCTATAAGGCAGCTCGCGTGCAGACGTTGATCGGAGCCGCGTTCGGAGACATCAACAACACTTCTGATCGACTTCGAGCCCTTCAGATCGATACGCAGGTGGCCACTAAAGCTTTGGATGAAGCCGCTGTTCGGCGTGAGTTACTTCGGTCCGAAGCAGAAGCCCAGCTGGAACAACTCTTGGAGGCGGTCGGCTTGCAAGCACGCGTCGTCCTTGAAGCAGAGGAACGCCTTGAGGTTCGTCTCTATGAGGCTGCAGCTTTAGCGGAACTTGATGCTGAGATGGCAAAAGAAATCGAAGCGGAGAACAATAATCTGTCTCGAGTGATTAAGGCCGAAAAAGCGAAGCGAGCTGAAGAAGAACGTTTACGTCTCGAGGCTGAACGCAAGCGCAGAGAAGCTGAGGAAGCGCGCCAACGAAGATTGCTGGGTATTGCTGGTGCCCCGACTTCCATCAATTTCGACAGGTCTGAACTCTCGACAGTTTGGGGCATCCGAGTCCATGAGTCGATCGCCGACAAACTCCTCGCTCTTTTGAAGGCCTCTTCCCGGGACGGTATCCGCCTGGGTGGAGGCGGGTACCGTAGCTCGACGTCGCAAATTTCCTTGAGGCGAGCCCATTGTGGTACCAGTAACTGGGCCATTTACCGCAAGCCTTCTTACCAATGTCGTCCACCAACTGCGCGACCTGGGGCCTCAATGCATGAGCGCGGTTTGGCGGTGGACTTCACGCAAAATGGGCGAGCCCTTTGGAGTAATACGTCGGGCTACCGGTGGTTGAAGCGAAACGCTGCCAAATACGGATTCCGTAATTTGCCAAGTGAACCTTGGCACTGGTCTGTTAACGGTCGATAATCGCTTGGCAAAGGGTGACTACCGTGTTGTTCTTGGTCACTCATAGGACGCCTCAAGCCACCACTTTTCGCTCTGAACCACACAAAGATGGGCTGTTCCATCGGCAAGCAATAACTGAAATCTTGCCTGTCGGTGTTTCTTAGCAGAATCCCACCACCTCTCATCGAGGAACCAGGGGCCTCCCCAACCAACAATCGAATGTGATCCCAATAGTTCTCCTTGGGTATAAGCCGGATCTCCTCCGATTTGGCCTCGGCCATTCACTCGGACTGGTTGTCCGTCAGCATCTGTCACAATCAGTTGCTGGGCTTGTTGGAAAACTACGGCGGGTAGAGGTGCAGGTAGTCGACCCGGCCATGGCGCAGCCATTGCCTCAGGCGTAGCGACACTTCGGTCGGGATCGAATCCAGTAACTGTCAGCGAAACTCGCTGTTCGATATCTGGTAAACGTCGGCCTTCTCGATGTTCAACTACCGTTACCGCATCTGGGCCCAACATTCCTTGGATACGCGCTAAAGATCGCACTACGCGCTCGTCGCTAGGTGTTTCTCCTCCCCAAAACCCTAACTGGCGACCATCATCTGGGACCACTTCATCGGCTACCAATCGCACCAAGGACAGCCGTCCTGTAGGGCCACTTGTTGGATGACACCATCCTTCAAGCTGCCAACGAACCCGGTCGGTTATAGCTGTTGGAGTGAACTGGTGTTCATTTCGCCAATATCGACTGCAAGTTTCACCATGTTCGGATTCCACTTCGATCAATATCCGAGCGCACGCTAACCCTTCGCTGGATAGACGTTTGTGAATTGCATCGGCCAGTGTTTTCGCGAGGAACACAGCTGTTTCTGTACCTTCAGCTGGGGGTTCAATTTCGCTTTCCTCTATCACTACATCTGAAATCAGATGGGTTTGCGAAATCCGACTATCTACCCCTAGAGATAACCGGTGCGCCAGTAATCCAGGCGAACCGAACCGTGCAAGTAAGTGGTCAGCCGGTAAAGAAGCAACGTCACCAAGCGTGCGCAAGCCAAGCCGCCGAAACACATCAACAAGGTCCGCAGCCTCAGCCAGCGGTGACTCTTTATTACCAAGAGTGTCCACTGGAAACGGAGCCAAAAATTTAGAGTTAGTTCCTGGCGTAACAATTTGGATAAGCGGAAAATTTTTGGGGAAAGCTGCCAAACACGCTGTGAAATGACTATCAGCTACGCCAACTCGGGGTCTAATGACTCTAGGGATCTCAGCCACACCCAACGTGTTACGTAAAGCCTCCAGGGCTCGTTCGGCAACTAGCTGAGCGAGAGTCTCATCACCACCGAAATAACGCGATGGGCCCCGAGTTGGAAACGAACACCACCCGCCTGTTGAGACCTCAACACGAGGAGTTATCGACTCAAGTGCTGCCACGATCAAATGAAACTTACGGGCATTGCGAGCTTCATCGTCGTCGATCATTTCTAAATCCGGGCAAAGTCTTTGAGCTTCGCGACGGCGAATGCCTGCTACGACCCCATGCTCAACTGCAGCAGGGGTCGCATCAACAACTCGATTCATGTGCGTTACAGCTGCAGGGCAGTTGTAAGCGACTCCAGCGGCAATTACTGACCAATGGGGAATTACCAGCACCAATGTTCGAGCATCTGTCATCGCTATTCCCGAAGTGACCTAACCAGCCCGGAGAGTTGGCTCAGCTAACTCGGAGAACACTTTTCTATTCTCAGCGCGTATGGATCTTGATGAATTTCTTGGTCCTTCGCTTCGATCGATGATGCTTAATCGACCTTTCCTATCGGGGAGCCACAGAAGTTGTTGGCGAGGGCTCGCGTTAGCACCTCGACCAGTGGCTTCTATCTCTACCCTGCGAGAAATTAAACGACCATGGCCACTACCGATACCAGTCCACGCAGCTTGTTTAATTCTCAAACTGATATCAACGCGCGAATCGAAAAGGTGAGGATTGCCAACAGCAATGACTGAAGTTCCCCGTTCACGCATGCGTGCAACGATTCTGCGACCATGACCAGTACGCAATTTGATGCCAGGGCCAACCAAAACCAGATCAACGCTTGCCGCTAAAGCATGTATGACATCTCCCGCTTGGTTGCCAGGTCTGTCTATGAACGCCCACCTTGAAAGTTCAGCCCCTAGCTCAGATGCCGCCAGCGAACCGACAGATGGAAGCCCAACTGCTACCACCCATCCTCCAGAACGAGATACCCCAACACTTAAAGCAACAGCAAGACTGACTGCTGCATTCCCAGCAACTCCAATAGTGGATCCTCGCCGTATCCCCCTGTCCGCAAATAACCCAGATAATTCATCAACTATTGGGAAAGTTCGGTCACGAGCCAAAACTATGGGCTCAACTAGTTGGTTTACCTTGCCCAGGGAAGAAACAACAGAGGCTGAACGAGTCACTCTTCAACTTTAACCGAACATATGTTCGATCAAAACATCAAAGGGAGATACCTCTCAAAAGCTCAAGTTTAGTAATGGGCGAATAAGCCAGTGATGACGTCGACGATTCCTTCGGACGTGTATCCCTTTGCTAGGTCGACTGTTGCTACGTTGCCGTAAACGTGCAGGTAGTCAATGCCTCCACGCTCAAACAGTCGGGCCGCGAGAACATCAGCCGGATCTTCATCACTTAAAGCATCTGACGCGCTGCGGTAGTAACGATGACCCATCCCAGTCAGTGGTCGGTTGGTTTCGAACCGGATGATACCGGGACTAGTGGGAGATATTTTTTCGGCAACTCGAACGGGTTGACCCATGACTATGAAGAGTAGTCGTGTCACGGGCTAGGTTGAGAATATAACCACCACTTCTGAACCGCTCTGGAGATTTCAGATGCCTGAGATGACCGAAGAACAATTCACAGCAAAAGCTGCAGCCTTTCTCGACACCCATGGGTCTCGCAAGGCTGAGCAGAAAGCTTTCGTTTGGGGAGAAGGCCCAGACAACGCGGCAATGTTTGAGGAGGTGGACCGAGAGAAGGAGCAACTAGATCTTGCATCTGCAAAGGAGTGGCGCGCCAAAAAATTTGATGCAGGTTTTGGCTGGATTTCGGGTCCGGCTGAACTTGGCGGAGGTGGTCACCCTCGCCGCTTCGAACGTATGTGGGCGAATCTAGAAAGCCAGTACGACGTTCCGGATAGCGGTTTCTTTGGCATCGGTCTGGGCATGGTAGCGCCGACAATTCTTGCTCATGGAAACCCTGAGGTTGTCGCTGACCTTTTACCGAAGATGTACCGAGCAGATCTGATTTCTTGCCAGTTGTTCTCAGAGCCAGGAGCTGGATCAGACTTGGCCAGTCTGCAAATGCGGGCCGACAGAGATGGGGAGGAATGGATCCTCAACGGACAAAAAGTGTGGACCTCAGGTGCTCAATACAGCGATGTGGGAGAGGTAATCGCACGATCGGACTTTGATCTACCCAAACATCAAGGATTAACCGGGTTTGTTGTTGATATGCACGCACCTGGCGTCGAAGTGAAACCGTTACGTCAAATGACAGGCGGCGCAAACTTTAACGAGGTCTTCTTTAACGATGTCCGCGTTCCAGACTCTCACCGCTTAGGCGACGTTAACCAGGGTTGGAGCGTCGCACTCACGACGCTAATGAACGAACGTGCCTCTATTGGTTCAGGTAGTGGGGGTACCGGGGGCAGTTACACCAAATTGAGTGCGATGCTGAATCACTTCGGACTTGAGAAGGACGCTCTGAGTCGTCAACAGTTGATGAACATTTTCATATACGGAAAAGTTCTTGGATGGTCAAACCAACGAACTTTAGATGCTCTGAAATCCGGAAAAACTCCCGGCCCTGAAATGTCGTTAGCGAAGATGGGTCTAACTCGACAGATGCAAGCAACCTGCAATTTTGTTTCAGACGTACTTGAGGCCCGATTGATTGCTGACACAGGCGAATGGGGGACTTTCTCATGGGCAGGTTATGTACTCGGCCAACCTGCAATGCGCATCGCCGGGGGATCAGACGAAGTGATGAGGAATATTGTTGGTGAACGCGTTTTAGGACTTCCCAAAGAACCGGGCATAGACACCACTAGTCCATTTCGAGAACTCAAAGTCGGAACTCAAAGGACGGACTGACTAACTTTTTCTCGACGGCGTCATGCGCCGCTAATTCTGAGCGGTCACGACCCAAACCGCCCCAGGTAGTCGAACAATGCCGTTTTGCTCATATGGGGCCAAGGCCTTCGCTATTACATCGATTACTTCATCGCTATCAACTGTGGGAGCAAAGTCAAGTGCTGCTTTCACCGGGCTGAATTCGAACGCGTGCAGCGCAGCGGAACACACATCCACCCCTCCCCCGAGGGGCACTTCCGTCTGGAAACTTCGTATGTCAATGTTTTCCCAACCAGCTTCACTCAAAATTCCCTCGACAGCGCCCGGGTTGCTAAAGGCAAAAGGATCTGCTGCTTGTGGTGCCCGAGGCGGTAGGTCCACAAGCGCCATCCCTGCTCTATTTGGCACTGTGATCCAGGGGTTTTCTTCGGGACCCTGCCAACATACGAAGCTCAACTGGCCAGACTTGATAGTCGAGGCGCGCAAATTGGCAAAAGCCGCAACGGGTTCGCTAAAAAACATGACTCCGAACCTTGAGTACACGGCGTCGTACGGACCGCTTAACGAATCAACCTGGGCATCTGCCTCTAAGAACTCAACCGATCCCCCGCTCCGAGTTCGGGCAACTTCAAGTAGCGTCTCGCTGATGTCGATTCCGAGGACATGACCATCGCCAACTCGTTCATGTAGTTGGAGGGTCGTGTGGCCGCATCCGCAACCGACGTCTAGAACATTTGCTCCCGAGACATCACCGAGCGCCTCCATAGCTGCGACGCCAAATGAATTGAGTTGCATGTCCATTTGCTGTTGTCGCTCAACCCAAGCTTGGCGGCTGCGCCAGTAATTACGTTGATACTCATTTGGGCTAGTCATGCGTCAAACAAGGTGCTTTGGTTGATTTTGGAGCGGTCATAACGGGGAGAATCGGTCCATGGTAAATCATCCATAAACGCCCAACTCTTCCGATGAATGACGCAGGGACCGTAGCCAGCCAGAGCCATACGGTGCTGGGGTGCTGGGTATCCTTTATTCTTTTCGAAGACGTAAGCAGGGAAGTCAGCCGCAGATGTCGACATAATGCGATCGCGAACGACCTTGGCCATTATCGAAGCCGCCGCTATCGAAAGGCAGGTCTGATCTCCTTTTACGATCACGGTGCTCGGAAGCCAATCTATGTAGTTCCAGCTACCGTCGAGCAGCACGCGATCTGGGGTGACTGAAAGTCGACCTAAAGCCCGGCGAGTTGCAAGTCGTTGCGCATCGGACATTCCTAATTCGTCACATTCTCGGGCGCTTGCATGTCCAACCGACCATGTCGTTGCCCAGTCTCGAATTCGGGCGAAGAGCCGTTCGCGGGCCGCTGGGCGAAGCATCTTTGAGTCTCGGATCCCATTGACCCGCCCTTTCGAAGCCAACACGACCGCTCCGACGGTGAGCGGTCCAGCCCAAGCTCCCTTACCTACTTCATCAACACCTACGATGGTTGATTCGCCGCGCTCCCAGCATTGGCGTTCTTCATTCAAATTTGGCGGATCGCTGACGGCCACAAACGAACCGTACTCCGCGAGTGGAGGTTCTTTGGCGATCTCGCCTTACATGAAAGACCCGGAAGAGGGAGCGTCAGGTGCGTCACCGTTTTCCGGCGCGTGGGCACTTCGGTGCGGCACTGACGCGAGCAGTTCTTCGCCCACCGGTCCTTCCCCTTGAAAGTTTGCATCCAAACCGGGTGCCTTCACTACCAAATCGGAAGGGCCTTCTTCCACTTCCCACAGCAACGCTGGGCGGTCTCCATGCCAACGAACAGCCCAGGAAACAGACCCATAACGCGATGGCACTCGATGGACTTCAACTCCTTGCGCGTGCCATTCATTAGGCCATACCGCTGCAACGCGGAGGCAGTCTTCTCTGTCATCTACCAAAAGACGGAGCACTGATCGGACAAACCACGCCGTAACAGACAGGTCATGGCCAGCGCCGCCGGTTCCCATTCGCGTGCTTGGGTTAATGCGCGAGGGCCAGTTCAACGTAGGCGACGCAAAAGAAGCCAGTTCTTCAAGAGTGGCCAAAGCCTTGCTCGGATCGATTGCTGATAGCTCAAAGGCCGACCTAGCCAACTTCACTACATCAATATTTTCGCCATAGGCGACGGCCGGCGTATCCGATTCCACGTTCCATGGGAGCAACTCAGATAGCTCATGGGCGGCTTTTTGCGCACCTACGCGCACTAACAGGTTGCGAGCTGCGACAAGCGCCTCGGACACACCATCAGCAGGGTTCGCGAGCATCCACCGGGCTCCGTCCGCAACAAACTCTGATAATGCGTGGGCTAAAGCTGGGTCAGGTGCGATTTCTAACGCGCGGTCCGCAGCGGTAATAGTTGCTGCTGTGACGTCCAGGTTTTGATGAGTAACTGCGCCAAGTCGGTCTTGCCGCTTTGCGCGAGAAATGAGTATCTCTCGGACGGTGGCGCGGTAACCCGACTCTGCCAGCGCCATCAGGACCGCTGCCTCGTCGACCGCTCTATGGGGAGGGCCACCCGGGGCGGGATCCACATCTTCGCCAGTGGAAGCTAAAAGGATGGACTGCCGAGACGCGTCAAATAGATCGTTGATGCGCCCTGGAGGCAATACAAACCGACAAGCATTGACAGCATGGTTGCCCCAACCGGCTGCAACCTGTTGCCCAGATGGAAGCCGAGAAATTACCTCATGATTGCTCGCGTCCTCTAGGGGAATCGCTCCTCGAAAAGTCGATCCGTGAACGAGCGGCACGATGATGGCCGCACTGGCCATCCCCACCTCGCATTTGACCGAGAAATCTCCGGCAATTACGTCGTCTAGCGATCCGGCAGGATCGATTCCACCTGCACCAACGATTAGTCGTCCAGGGGTACGCCCACATACAAAGGCAACCCTGCCATCTACAGAAAGAACTTGATTATTGAGTTCGATTTGTTCAACTCTCCCGCCACCCAAAAGGTCGTATGGTCGGACAGCGAACCCGAGAGCAACGGGTCTCGACGCCTGATTTTCTACCTCAACCACGGTGTAATCAGTCTGGAGTCTCGCCCCGTACACGCGATGAATAACATCACCACCTGCAACTCGAATAACAGTCTCGACCACTGGAGCGCCATCAACAACACGCTGTCGGACTGCTCCGTGCTGCGCTGGAAAGATCCAACTTTCATCTACACGCAGCCACCAGTCAAGTGACCAAAATCCTGGTCGAACCGATATCAGACCACGCGGATCCACAGCGACTCTGAAGATGCTCTCAAGGTTGCCTGTCAGGGTCCAAGACCTCGCTACGTCATTTGATTGAGGGAGTTCAATTTCCGGATTTTGTGTTTGTTGCCTGAAGCGTTCGATCCACCACGGCTGGACCCAGTCGCTAGGCGGAAGTTGACGTCGCACTTTTATTTGGCGAGAGCGGAAAGATCGGCGCAGAATCTTCATCAGTACGGTCAGCGTAGAGCGCTAAGTTGCAGAGACCGACATTCGCCCGACCATCGCCACAAGGTGTCGCCAAGAGGAACAATAGAATCGCTTCTGATGGCAAACCCGATTGCGTTCGATGACCAAGTCACAGTGGTACTTGTACCGATAAAGGACTTTCGGCAGGCAAAAAACCGTCTGAGCCAACGCCTAAACGCCGACGCTCGAGAAACTTTGGCGCGATCAATGGCTCAACGCGTCGTTCAAGCTGCAGGCGATCTTTCGATTTATGTTGTTTGCAACGATCGGGAGGTCGCCAATTGGGCGCAGTCCGTGGGAGCCGAAGTGGTTTGGGTCCAACGGGATGGCTTAAACCCAGCAATCACTGAAGCAGCGGCACAGGTAGCAGATCTGTATCCCCACATGATTATCGCTCACGCGGATCTACCGCATGCGGAATCGTTAGGCGGAATAGCGCGCGCAAATACAGTGTCCATCGTTCCTGATCGACATCGGCAAGGCACAAACGTTCTCAGCCTGCCGACTGGCACAGCGTTCGAGTTTCAATATGGTTCGGGGTCCCTCTACCGTCACATGGCCGAAGCTGTGAGCTGCAAACTCAATCTGAAGGTGCTGCAGATCCCTGAACTTCAGTGGGATATTGATACCCCCGAAGATCTTGACGCATTACAAGAAATGTCCGATCCAGGGCAGTCATCATGAGAAGCAACCTTCCAATATCGAAATCTGTTTTAGTTATTGCCGCGCACCCTGACGACGCCGAATTTCAATGCGGTTCCACGCTTGCGAAGTGGGCAGCAGCCGGAACGATCGTCCATCACCTTGTTTGTACCGATGGATCTAAAGGGACATGGGATCCCGATGCTGATCAGTTGCGCCTGGTCGAAACTCGAAAGTCAGAACAACGCGCTGCGGCTGCCCGTCTTGGAGCTACAGGCCAGGTGGTCTTCCTCGACCAAATAGATGGCGAACTGACAAGCGATTTGATCACCAGGTCGGCTGTAGCAAAAGTGATACGGGAACTCAAACCACAGGTTGTCCTCGGCCATGATCCATGGAAGAGATATCGCCTTCACCCAGATCATCGTCATGCTGGATTACTCGCAATTGAAGGAGTAGTGGCCGCTAGGGACCCATTCTTTTTTCCTGAGCATGGTCTCCAACCGCATCGCCCAGAAATTTTGTTGTTATTTGAGGCCGATGAACCCGATCACGCGGAGGACGCCGACGGGTGGGGGGCGGCCAAAGCTGCGGCGTTGCTGGAACACAAAAGTCAGTTTCTCACCACACATAAGATTGACGATCCCCAGGATGAAACTCAAATCAAGGCGTTTAAAAAACGGGTCGAAGAAGATTTGGCTGCTGCCGGAGAATCGAGCGGCATGAAATCAGCGGAGCTCTTCAAAGCCATTTTCGACCTCTAGAAACCCTGCCAGCCATTATCGACACTGTGACGCGAACGATGGGCCGGGTCACACCCGGCCCATCTAAGTTCGGTTTTATCTGAGGCGTTGCCTCAGCCGTTCATTCGATCTTTAAGCGCTTTGGCAGCTGAAAATTTAACGCTGCTGCTGGCCCTTATGTGGATCGTCGCTCCAGTTTGTGGGTTCCGTCCCATTCGCGCAGCGCGATCTGAGCGTGAGAACTTACCCACACCAGGCCATGCGACTGCATCACCCGCTTTCGCAGCGCCTTCCACGCATCCAAAGAATGCTTCGATAACCGCCTCTGCGTCCGCTTTGGTGCAGCCAGCACTACCAGCTACGTCGGAAAGCACATCGGACTTGGACATGTTGGCCATGCGAGTCTCCTCATCGCCGGACATCCGCGCAGCACACGCGAATGTCATCAGTGTTATTTGACCCTCCCCAGAGCCCTAGGTCAAGCATTTCCGGGCTTTTAGGTATCTAAACATTCGATGCCTTCATTTAGGTACAGTGCCACCTAGCCTCTCCTGCGACCGGCATTTGGGGCCCTAGAACACTTTGGAGTCAGGGAAGTAGTGTCCGGCGTAGAGCTACTTATCGTGGGCTTAGCGGCTCTATTTGGTTCGGCGATCACGGCGGTCGCAGGACTAGGTGGCGGAATATTGCTCCTGTCGGTCTTGCTGCAATTCTTAGATCCTCTCGAGGCAATCCCAATACACGCAGTAATTCAACTGGCATCGAATTCGTCAAGAGGACTGATTTTGCGGCGCGACGTTGATTGGGGCGTTGTAGCTAGGTTCTCGTTACTTTTGTTGCCCTTTGGCGTCCTTGGGCTGTTCGTCGCCGGCGCATTTCCAGTGACGTTAGGGCGAATCTTTGTTGCCCTCTTCGCCTTAGTTCTTGTTTGGTGGCCGCAGGGACTAGCGAAGATCAGTTCCCTTTTAGGTGGTGGCCGTCGCTCGTTCGTCCCACTTGGAGCGATCGCCGGATTCCTGAACATTCCGTTCGGCGTGACAGGTCCCGCGATTGCACCGGTCTTTCGACGTGAACTCCCCGTGCGGACCGCGATGGTCGCGACTTTCGCAATGGCCCAAACCTCCGGGCACCTGGCCAAAATTGTTCTTTTTGCAGGTACCGGGTTCGTCTATGGGGATCAGCTCGGTTTGATAGCTGTAGGGGTGACGTCGGTGGTTGTCGGCACTTGGTGTGGAACCCGCGTTCTTAAGCAGCTAAGCGAAGTATTTTTCGGTCGCTTATTTCGCTTCGCGTTAACTGCGATCGCCCTTCGAGTTCTTTTCGTCGCACTGTTGGATTAAGTGGCGAAGGGTCAACTCTCGCGAAACAGCGGAGCGAATTGGATCTGAGCACCAATTAGATCAGCGGGAAGGTCATCTGCTGTGTACACGTGCAAATGCGTATAGACGTCAACTTCGATACCCATGAGGTCGATCCAACCAAGCACAGCATCGCCCCAACGTTCATCTAGAAGAGCTGCCCGAACGAACTTCATATCGCTATCAGCTAGAGCATTTGCTGGAGTTCGAGCTACCAGTTCAGCAGCAAGCACTCGATGTAATACGTCCACATCAGTGGCTAAGAAAACTTGTGGGGGTTCTGACCTCACGACCGCGTACGCAACTCCGGGCATTAGCTCAGACCAGATGTAATTTCTTTAGCTTTCCAAAAACCCGGTAAGGGTTCAGTCATGCCACCTGCGGCATAACGGGTTAAACGCTCTACAGCCTCTTCGTCGAACATGGGAACTGCGTCGAACACCGTGTATGGCCCCACCGCGCGCAGGGCCTTATCCCCCTCGCTGCCTGGCCGAGGCAAGTGAGACGTCAGGACGACGATGCGAGCCCTGGAATCGTGTGCCTTTAGAACTGAAGCGCGTCCCAAGGTCTTCCAGACCGTATCGATTCGTAAAAGCCCAGGACGCACTGTCGTAAATGCGCCCGATACATCTATCCACCATTCGGCACCTCCTGCGTCTTCGACTTTGAAGTTGTATTGAACGCCCGCCCGGGGAACCTTCGCGTCTTTCTGCAACAAGGAAAAACCGCAGCGCTCTAATAGGTCAATCGCTATGTCTTGAGCCTTTTTCCCTTCTTGAGTAGCCCGTCGCTGAAAATCATCAGCGGCGATTTCTTCGTCCGTGACTTCCAACAACGCTTCCGCAATTTCGGGGAGCGGTGGTTGTTCTCCTGCGGGTTGCCTATGCGCCCATACTCTGGCATGCGCTGCGTTGACTCGCTCACGGGCCACTTCAACATAACTCGGATCTAAGTCGTATCCGATACCACGCCGCTCAGTCAGCACAGCGGCGACCAGTGTTGTCCCCGAACCCATAAACGGGTCGAGGACGGTATCTCCTTCGAAGGTGTAAAGGTCAATGAGCCGACGGGGTAATTCAACCGGAAAGGGCGCTGGGTGCCGAACCCGTCGTGCACTTTCAGCATGCATGTCCCATACGTCGAGCGTCGCTTCCATAAACTCGTCGGTTGGTAATGTGCTTCGGTGCGGAAGCCCAAGTTCAGCTCTCGAAGCGGGTGACTTCGCTCGATCAAAACGGCCTTTGCTAGCCACAATGATGCGCTCGGTGGTGTCACGCAGCGCCGGGTTGGCAGCGCTACGAAACGATCCCCAGGCGCAGGACCCACTACTGCCCCGACTTTTCTGCCAAATGATCTCGCCCCGTAGGAGCAAACCTAAATCTTCCAAGATTCGGATTACATCAGCGGAAAGGCTCCGATACGGTTTTCTGCCCAAATTCGCCACATTGACCGCAATCCGGCCACCGGGCTCAAGAACTCGGACACATTCGGCGAAAACCGAGTCAAGCATGCTGAGATACTCGAAATAAGTAGCAGGAACCCGATCATCGGTGTCCGCCGCCAGGGCATCCTCATACTCCTTCCCTACGAAGTAAGGAGGGGAGGTGACGACCAGTGCCACACTCGAGTCCGGAAGGTGGTCCATCGCACGCGAGTCGCCTTCCAGACAACCATGTCCGAGCTCTGGGGCAGAATTAACCGTCTCGTCATTGGAGAGTACAGGCGGACTAAAACGAGCATAAAAGGCTGAAGCGTCATGCCCTTCGCGTCGAGACACGCCAAAGGTTGAGGTTGAGGTGCGTTGCCGATTCTCGGTCACGTCAGCTACTCCCTTCAGTTCCTCACTAGTTTGGCCTCACGACCCACTCAACGTCGCTATAACGAGTGTACGGGGACGATGAGACAGCGAACAGCGACTCATACCCCGGCGATACGCAATCAAAGATCGAACGCGGGGTCATTACCGTATTCTCAACGTTCATGAACCCCAGGCCACAAGCGCCGGTTACGGTGGCTGTGTGCGAGTAGTGACTTGGAACGTGTGGTGGCGATTCGGAGATTGGGAACCTCGCCAGGCCGCAATTTTGCGCAGTTTAGAGAACCTCGAAGCTGATGTCGTGTGCTTACAAGAGGTTTGGAGTGCCGAGACTGGTGAGGACCAGGCCAAGGAACTTGCGATGGCATTAGGCATGCACTACGTAAGGACCCCGGAACGTTGGTGGAAGGGCTACTCCTTCGGTAACGCAATCTTGAGTAAGTACCCCATCATCGAATCGGAATCTACTCAACTGCCCCCTATCGACGGGCCTGGCGCAAGATGGGCTTTATCAGCTTTACTTGACCGCTGTGACGCAGAGATCCCTGTCATCTGTACCCACTTAGATCACAGGTTCGATCAAAGTCAACGCCGTCAAGAACAGATAACAGCCATCTTCGACTTAATCGCTGCTCGTCACGTTCCCGAACAACACCCAGTGGTTTTGGCTGGAGATTTCAACTCGACGCCGAACTCAGATGAAATTCGGATGATCACAGGCGAAGCACCCACTCCTGTCCAAGGTCTAGCCATGACCGATGCATGGCCCCAGTGCAACGACTCACCTGGTTGGACATGGGAGAAGAGCAACCCCTATCTGAGTGCTGCAGCATGGCCTCAGAGGCGACTTGATTACGTTTTTGTGTCATGGCCGAGACCCGTCCCACTCGGAAACATTTCGTCCGCATTTCTCGCGGGGATCGAACCTATAGCCGGAGTGACCCCCTCCGATCATTGGGCCGTGGTGGTGGATTTGGTGGAATCAGGGCTCTGACGATGCCTAGTTCTCGGGGCGCGTCCAACCGGCGCCGTTATGGAGCCGAACCACTTTCGCGGGGACACCGGCGACAACTGAATACGACGGAAATTCACCTCTAACCACTGAATTAGCAGCCACCACGCAATTTTTTCCCAAGCGAGCCCCTGGTAACACGACTGCTCCAGATCCAATCCAGCTGCCAGACCCTATGACTACCGGATCATCTTCAGGATCTTGGATGCCGATCGGTGCCTCTATGTCCTCGTATCCATGGTTTTGATCAGTGATGTACACATTCATGCCTGTAAAAACGTCGTCACCAATATCGATGCGGTAGTGACCAACGATCGCGCTCCCCCGTCCTATCAGGCATCGGTCCCCGATTATGACTACGGGGTCAGTCATCATTTGTTGCCCGGGCATCATGCCCGCCGACAAGGTCACCTGACCGGCAATCATCGTGTCATCACCGATGCTTATCCACCGCTCCCCGTACATGTTTCCCGTAGGCCAGTTAATGATTGAACCTTGCCCAAACCGTTTATAACGACGAGCAGGCGGGTCATAAGGGCCAATTGATGCGGCTCGGTTCAAAGATCTGGAGAGGCTTCGGACCACGCGCCCAACCGTTGATCGGCATCGGGAACGGAGTCGAAGCATGGCCGGACCCTAGTCGCGGCTCAGGATTTCTTATAACGAAGCAGGAGACGTCCGGCCACGCCCGAAGCCACATCTTTGAACGGACCGTCACTAACTATTCGAGCTTCAGGCCCAAGTCTAAGCATGAGGCTTTCCAAGAAAACTATGCTCGAAACTGGCACATCGATCACCAATTTTTCGGCATCCTCGACTATTTCGACTGGCAGCGGTTCGATCATCCAGCGAGCGTTGGCGGGTATTTCGATCCGGGCAACCGGAGCTTCGTTTCCTACCGTAAATGGCTGATTTCCGGGATCTGTCCGCGAGTGTGTTGCGCCTGTCAGTTCAACTGTTTCGATCCGATCGATTCGAAACGTTCGGTGATCATCGCGAAGTTGGCAGTGGGCTCGAAGGTACCAATCACCCGCAATGTTGATCGTTTCGTACGGTTCAACGGTGCGAATCGACACTTCATCCGTCCATTGTGCGTAATACTCAATTCGCATTCTTTCTAGGTCTCTAGTTGCGCGACGAATGATGTCGAGGTGCTTAGGGTCCGTAATTTCAACGGCGAGATTGGAACCAATTCCCAGCGCGTCTTCCAACTTCGATACCGCAGTCTTCAGAGAGTCGATATCAGTGCCGGGAAGTCGCAGGGCAGCGTTCGCTGCGGCTAGAAGCCCCAGAGCTTCGCCGCGCTCAAGGCGTCTGGGACGACCAAAAAGAGGATTCATATCGAAGAATATTTCGCCATCGTCTTCTACGACAACACCTAAATTGTGAAACTCGTCGTTTACGGAAACCTCAATGCCTTGAAGGGGATATAGCTCGCTATATGCGTCGTCAGCATCAAGGCCAAATTGAGCGGCGACCTCCGCAACGGCGACAGGTTGATGCTCGTGCGCCCAAAGAATCATCGCTAACTGCAGGGCTAGCCGCTCTTCATTTGTTCGCCTCTTCCTCACGTCGTCCTCGCTAACGTCTGAAGCCAAGAAATCACATCTTCCACTACCTGTGGAGGGCTAAGAACCACGGCGTGATCTCGCATACCAAAAAGCCAAGAACGAAAAGCTCCTGGACTGCGAACATCAACTTCAACCACGACCGATCCGTCATCTCGCCGCTCAACTACACCACCTCGATCGCGTTCGACCTGTCGAGCTAAGACGGCATCGACTAACACGCGAGCAAGAATCCCCTTGTCAGGTCCGTACAAAAGGGGGTCTTTTGACATTGCTTCCACAGAATCTGGCACCTCATAGCTCGAAGCCGAGTTATCTGGGCCCTCTATAACGTCGCTCTGGAACCGGTCGACTTTAAAGTTCTTTGCGATTCCATTTTGGTAACCGTGGAGGTACCAGCTACCCCGACGCCAAAACACCAAAGTGGGTTCGACCTCACGGGAGTCACCTCCGTACATGAAACTGATTTTGCGCCTCCGGTCCACGGCGTTGTGTAGAGGTACGAGCTCGTCGGGCGCACTTAATTGAGCTCGCAGAGGGGGTGGCGATGGCGAGGCACCAGCGCCCAATTTTGCCAGCGCATCCATTTCCCATGCTGCGTCAAATTGAACCATCGTCGCGGCCATTTCTAGGGCGAGACCTTCACTAACTGAAAGTTGGAGGTTCAAAAAAAGATCGGCATCTCGGATGGCATATCGCGTTCCGCCTGCAGCCTCATCGCTACCACCAATGTTTTCAGTGTGGATTGCTATTCCGCAGTTCCGCAGATCTTTCTTATCGCGTTCAAAAGTCTTTCTGGAACTCGGACCGTCGTCCACGTACAGGTCGGTGTCTCTGACGATTTCCGCCCAACTCACAGGGGCCAGGCCGGCCCGCAGATACATAAGTAATTTCCATATACGTTCGTTCTTATCCACTGCACATGACTCTAGATTCGAACGAGATCAGATTGTTCGATCTATGAAAGCCGTAACCTTTAGTCGTGAAAGATGGTCGGATACATCGGGACCGGAGCGACCCGGCAAATGACCGTTTAGGTCCCGCGCACCGACGAAGTGCTCTGAGTCGATTATCGACTGAACACGTGGACGTGCTGGTCGTTGGTGGCGGTATTACGGGCATCGGATGCGCGTTAGATGCTGTGACACGCGGACTGACGGTCGCTGTTGTGGAGCAACGAGACTTAGCGTCTGGCACTTCGAGCCGCTCCAGCAAGCTCATCCATGGTGGACTGCGATACCTCGAACAATTGAAATTTGGTTTAGTTAAAGAAGCTTTAGCTGAACGCGGACTGCTCGTGTCACAACTGGCACCTCATTTGGTTCGGCCAATTAACTTTCTGTACCCCCTCACAAAGTTCTGGGAGAGGCTCTACGTCGGTCTAGGGATCGGCCTTTACGATCTAATGGCAAACCGCAGCGGCAACCCACTGCCTCGACACAAGCATTTGAGTCGCAAAGAAGTCCGCCGTCGAGCTCCCGCTTTAGCGCCTCACTTATATCGAGGCGCCGTTATGTATTCGGATGCCTCTGTTGACGATGCCAGGTATGTCGTTTCAGCGGCGCGCACGGCAGCTGGACTGGGAGCGCTAGTGCTGACATCAACAAAGGTCACGGGAATTGTCCGCACCGAAAGCCGGGTATCTGGAGCGGAAGTCGAATGTTTGGAAACGGGTAACAAATTCGAGATTTTGTGTGGGACCGTGGTCAATGCGACCGGAGTTTGGAGCGGTGACATCGAAGAATACGCGGGTGGACATGGTGCAAAAGTCCGAGCGTCAAAGGGAATTCACCTCCTTATTCCAAGGAACCGGATCGAACTTGAGACCGGTTTAATACTCCGCACCAGTGAGAGTGTCTTATTTGTCATTCCTTGGGATCAACATTGGATCGTTGGCACCACCGACACGGATTGGGATCTAGATCGAGCTCATCCGGCGGCGAGCCAAAAAGACATTCGCTATTTGCTTTCCACCTTGAATGAGGTTCTCAACACTCCGCTGCTTTACAACGACATCGTCGGGGTGTATGCCGGTCTTCGCCCTCTCCTCGCTGGTGAATCAGAAAAAACAAGCAAGCTCAGCCGCGAACATGCAGTCTCAATATCAGCTCCGGGACTGGTGTCAATTTCTGGTGGCAAGTACACCACTTATCGGGTCATGGCTGCCGACACTATCGACGCCGTCGGAATTGACCAGAACCTCGATCTACCGGCTTCTAAAACTGCGTCTGTTCCCCTGATAGGCGCTGTGGGCTACCACCGGACCCGGTCCGATGCGGAGAAACTCTCTGAAGACACCGGCCTGAGTTTGAAGGTGATCGATCATCTCATTTCCCGTCACGGAGATCGGGTCGGTGAAATCTTGGAACTCATTTCCGTCGATCCGAAACTAGGTGAACCTCTCGCATCCAACCATCCTTATCTCCGCGCCGAAGTGGTACACGCTGTGACAAGCGAAGCAGCTCTCCATCTAGAAGACGTCCTAACCCGTCGCACCAGGCTGTCCGTTGAGACCAGCGACCGAGGCACCGAGTCGGCTCGTGAAGTCGCCGAATTAATGGCTCCAGAACTCGGTTGGAGCGAAGCCACGGTCAACCATGAAGTGGACCATTACCTGAGAAGGGTCGCTAGCGAAAGAGAAAGCAACAACGAGCTCAACGATCAGACTGCGGACGCTAGGCGTCTAGGAGCACGCGACATTCGTAAAGGCATGTCTTAAAAGATTGGTTGTTCCTGCAATCGGTGTTTCTGAACTTTTCCTAGAGCATTTCGAGGAAGCGCACCGATTCGGTACGTACGTCGCGGGCGTTTGTAATGAGATAATCGTTCACCGACGAAATTCTTGATTTCATCGTTCGTAAGATCTCGATCAGCCACAACAAAAGCGACGACGGTTTCTCCCCATTCATCATCAGCCTCGCCCACCACTGCGCATTCTCGGATTGCTTCGTGTTGGGAAATCACGTCTTCGACCTCTCTCGGATAAACATTAAATCCGCCAGAAATGATCAGTTCTTTTGCCCGGCCAACGATGGAGAGATAACCATCAGCATCAAGCGCACCTAAGTCTCCAGTACGAAACCAGCCGCCATCGAAGGCTTGGCTATTGGCTTCAGGTCGTTCCCAATAACCTTCAAAAACATTGGGGCCTTTCACCAGTATCTCCGGCGGTTCACCCTTGAGTAGCACTTCCACTCCAGGTAATGGGAAGCCCACTGAGCCAGGACGTCGTTCCCCCTCATAGGGGTTAGAGACGAGCATTGCGGTTTCGGTCATGCCGTAACGTTCTAAGACTCGTTGACCGCTCACTTCTTGAATCCGTTGATGCAACTCGGCAGCCAACGGCGCTGAACCTGATACGCAAAGCCGCAGTTGACTGAGCTCTTGTGCTCTGGGCGACTCAACCAAACGGTTGTACATCGTTGGCACTCCGAAGAACATACTCGCGTCATATTTCTCGATGGAATCGAGAACCTCGTTGACTTCGAATTCAGGTAGCAGCACCGCTCGGGCCCCCACTGCTAACGACCCGTGAAGTCCGACTCCTAAACCGTGCATGTGAAACAGGGGTAGTGCGAGAATCAGAGTGTCTTCAGCCTGCCAACGCCAGGCAATCTCTAACGCGCGAACTGAAGACAGCAGGTTTCCGTGTGAAAGTACAGCTCCTTTCGGGCGGCCGGTAGTGCCCGACGTGTACCCGATGAGCGCAGACGCTCGACCGCCTATCCGGTCTAATTGGACACTCGGTCCGTCCTCCAGGTCCACTGATGGATTCGTCACTAGTACGGTCGGGTCGCAAGACCGGATCCATTCACTCCACTCAGGTCGATCTACAATCGCAATCTTTGGTCGGGCATCAGAAATCACATGGGTCACCTCGTCGGCTCGGAACGCGCCGTTGGTTGGCACGACAACGGCACCCAACCGAAGTGCGGCCGCGTGGGCCGCGACAAGTTCGACCGAACTTGCTGCACTTAGAAGCACTCGATCCCCGAGTTCGACACCGACGTTCGCTAATCGCCTAGCTATGACTTCAGACCTATCCAACAGATCGCCAGCACTAATCCAACCTAGAGAGGGGTCGTGGATCACGGTTCGTTCGGGTTGGTTTTTCCAATTGGAAACCCAGACAGCCGGAAGCGTTTCACCCGATGCGAGTTCGATTTCGGACGGGTCTAACTGTTTAGGAAGGTGTCGATGCCAATTGCTCATAAGTGCGGGGCTTTCCTATCAACTTAGACACTGACCGTAGCGCCTTCCAGTTCCCTCGAACCTGAAGATGACGTAATCGACAACCGCGAATTTGTCATTAAGTTTTTGTCCCAGTTGCAGAAAAAACTATGTAGTACCCCCAACGGGATTTGAACCCGTGCCGCCACCTTGAGAGGGTGGTGTCCTAGGCCGCTAGACGATGGGGGCCGGGTCGGAGACCGAGACCCCCGAGCGAAGGGTCAGCATAGCGAACCCCTGAGTTAGGACAAAGAGGAGTGCTGAATCCCTTGCTTAACATCTTAGGAAATCAGGGGTAAATCGCGATGAATTCTCCAATGTTGGATAGAACCAAGCAACGTTTTTGGATATCAGCAACTTTATTGACTTCCGATTTGCTGTTCCGCGTTAGGGACAGTAGATAATCGAATTACCCGGTGGTTCGTTTTGGGCGCTTGATTCCAGCGAGTCCCCGAGGAAACAAGAACGTCAAGAGGATCAGTCCGAGACCGAAGACAAACGCCGCTTCGTCGAGGAGATCAAAAAATTCCCCGATGGGGCCGAAGCCATCAGCGCCAGCTGCTGCCTTGCCAGCCGCTCCCACAGCGGTGCGAGCGATTACTCCTAATATCGAACCCCAAATGGTACCCAGGCCACCTATAACTGCGGTGGCGTATATGACCAGTGACTGTTGGGGAGTATATATTTCTTGCGACACGAACGGCACCAGAAGTACCTGAAGCGCCCCACACAATCCAGCCAAACCAGCGCTGACCGCGAAAGTCTGCAACCGTGCAGAAATTAGGTCCACTCCGTAAACGGCGGCGGCGGTGTCGTTGTCCCGGAGAGCTCTCATAGAGCGGCCGAACCTACTGTTCACAAGGTTCCAAGTGGCCCATAGCGCAAGCACTACGATCACAATGCAGAAGAGATACCGGTACACGGCTGTGGCCATTCGAGTGTCGCCGGGCCACCATGAAGGCGCCACAAACCTAGCTTCGATGCCTTTGCCGCTGACACCGCCCGTGAATTTGGGGAAGCGTTTACTCAGGGGCTGAAAGACGATAGCCAGACCCAATGTTACGAGTGCGAGGTGGATTCCTTTGATGCGAAGAGCTGGCAGTCCTACTAGCGCTCCAGATAACGCCGCAGTCGCCGCTCCCAGTGCTATCGCCAGTAACCAGGGAAGGCCTAGACCGTCCACGTAATATCCCGTTGCGAAGGCACCGACTCCAATAAAAACACCATGCCCAAGACTGATCATCCCGCCGTAGCCGGTGGCCACGTTGACTCCCAGAACTGCAAGAACTGAGATGATGATCTGGCTGGCCTGACGGAGACCGGTAGTGGAGGTAACAAAGGGGATGATGGCAAGGCCAACCATTATGAGCACTACGCCAAATATCCCCAGTCGGCCGAACCTCTGTGGGGCGAGACTCGTCACACTCGCTCTATTCGCTTGGTTCCGTATAGGCCTGCGGGTCGAACTAACAGGATCGCTACCATTGCGATCAACGCCGGTAATACGCTCAACTCAAATCCGATAAACGGCACGTACGCGGGAATGAGCGTCTGGCTTAAGCCGATAATAAGTCCCCCGATTAGCGCACCTTTAGGCGAGTCGAGGCCACCAAGTGTCGCCGCGGCAAATGCGTACACGAGGACTCTCAACATCATGTTGGGCTCTAAAAGCACTGAGTTGGCGCTCAAGCACGCGGCGAGGGCTCCAAAGCCAGACGCCAAGGCCCAGCCGTACATAAGAGTAGGCCCGACACGCACTCCGACCAGCTCAGCACTCGATGGGCTAATGGATACCGCACGGAACGCCAATCCGGTTCGAGTGTGGCGCAATAACAAAACGAGGAGCACGAGTACGGTTAGCAAGACGGCCCATACCCCAATGGTGGAATAGCGAAGTCGGGCGCCCAGGATGATGAAGTTTTGTCCTGCTCCGCTGGGAAAGACTGCCGGAAACATCCGCGGACCCGTGCCCCACCACTGTGCCATGAGGGAGTTAGTTGCTAACAAAATGCCAATGGTGATGTTTACTAAAGCTAAATCTGGTGCCCGTCCTAAGGGCCGAATTAAGGCTCTTTCGGTTACCGCGCCACCTGCCATGCCGCAAATCACAGCGCCGATAATTGCCAACGGAATGGGAAAAGGCACTCCTGGTACAAGACCCGCAAGCCCACCTCCGGTTAGACGCGGTTGCGGCCCGGAGAGAAAAACGAAAGCGATATACGCGGTAAACGTGGCCATTTCGCCTTGTGCGAAATTGAGGAGTCCCGTGGATCGAAAAATGATGACGAGCGCTAGAGCCAACGACGAGTAGATCGCGCTGTTGAACAGCGCGTCAAAGATGCGTTGGAGTAAGAGAACCAGGTCCATATTTAATTAGGACTTGAGACTAGCAAGTACCCCGAAAGAGTGGCGGGTATCCGGGGGGCGGATGCCACCCCGGATACCTCCACTTTCGAGAATCCGAATCGCTGCTCTATTAGTAGGTGAGGATGAATCGTTGAAGGGCGTATCCAATTACGAACAGGAAGCCAAGAGCACCGAGATTTCGAGCCATGGATGCCGGGCCCTTCACTGAATCGGGGCGGTTGCCTTCGGCGTGTGCCTTCAATTCGTTGGAACCTACGAGCATGGCGACGGGTGCCACCAGGATCGTCATGCGCAGACCAAATGCAAGCACACCAACCATCAGGTTGTTCACATTCATCAGCAACCAGCCAACCCCTAGCAGGACTGGTCCGGCGATAGATAATTTCATCGCTGAGTCGGCGCGTGTTGATTCCATACCCGGGTCGAAACCTTCCATCGGTTCGATTGGAGCACCTGCAGGAGTCAACGGAACAACCTTGATGAGTTTGTTGCTGATCATCCGTCCCAGCGACACGATCCCGCCCGGTGCGAAGAACGTGAAGAGGATAAGGATCAGACCGAAGATAGCTTTCGCCAATGGGCCATCACCGTTAAGGGTGTACAAACCAAGAGGTACTGAAATTCTCTTTGTGAGGTCATTGACCCAGACGACAAAGAGCCCTCCAACTAGCCCGCCTTGGAGAGTTCCGACGCCTCCAATAACTAGACCAATGATCAAGTCAACCGCTAAGAGGAACGTGAAGTCCTGGCCAGCTACGAAGCCTTTGTCCAGGCACCACATGAGACCTGCCAGAGATCCAACGGCTGCACTGATCGCGAAGTTCATGGTTTTGACGATCGGAAGGTTGACGCCGTAGACCGCTGCACCTGCTTCGTTGTCACGAATTGCCAGCACTGCGCGGCCTGGGCGACTACGCAGGTAGTTGGTAATTAATAACATCGTGATACCCACCATCAGGATGATGATCCAGTACCGGTAGGCGGAACCACCGCGAGCGCCGTCGACTCCGGGAAGCCATTCGAGATAACTCGGGGCAATAACTTCTTCGGATACGCCTTTGCCGTTCGGTCCACCTGTGCGTTTAGCGATACCAAGTTCGTCAATATTGACCAACGTTGGGAATACCGCTGCCTGTGCGATCGTTACTAGAGCGAGATAGAGACCTTTTACTCTTAACGCTGGAAGGCCAACAATCACGCCCATCAAGAAGCCGACGATTACGACAACCGGTATTACCTGCCAATAGTCCCAATTTTCGTCTTGCACCATGGACGCTGTAACGAAGGCTCCGATACCCATGAACGCCGAATGACCAAGCGCCAACATCCCGTTGAAACCGACGACCAAGTTGACCGCCAAAATGGCGACACCCATGATCAGGGCCCGGTTCATTTTTCCGATTTCGAACGGCTGTAAAACCAGAGGTGTTAGGAGCAAAAAGCCTGCCAAGTAAGCCCATTGGACGTACTTCCATTTTTTATGTTCTGCGCTGTTTTTTGCAACAACAACTAGTGATCCACTCATTTTTGAAACTCCTCTTGTTGTTGTGTCAGACGCGTTCGACTCGGCGGGTACCAAAAAGGCCCGAGGGTCGGAACAGTAGGACGATAAGAATGACAATGAATGCTGCAGCAAGCTGCAGAATCGACATGTACAGCTGGCCGAATACCACAACGCCAACCCAGGTAACTGCGACAGCCTGAATCAATCCAACCAAGATACCGCCGAGAACGGCGCCCCCAAGGCTGTCGAGACCACCAAGCGCCGCTCCAGCGAGCGCGTAAATCAAGATGGTCGCCATCATGTTGGGATTTACGCCGCCAAGTTGCGGTGCTACCAGCACTGCACCCAAGGTGCCAAATGCTGAAGCTATAGCCCAACCGAACCCGAGGGTGCGACCAGTGTGAACTCCAACTAGTCGTGCCGACTCAACGTTCGATGAAACGGCTCGGAAGGCCAACCCTGCTTTAGTTCGGTTCAGGATCAATCCGAGAACGACCAGGGCAACCGCGAGAGTCGCCCATATACCTAGGGATTGATACTTCAGTCGGCTTCCAAAGACCATGATGAAACGGTCGCCGCCGACGCTGGGAACCCAAGATGGGAACTTCCCGAATGGATTGCTGAGAATCCGAACCTGATAGTTCCAAATATCGCCAGCGACCGCATTGATAATTAGGAATAACCCAAGTGTGATCAGTACGACCGGCAAATGGTCCGAAGGGTCGAACGGTCGGGTCAACGACCGTTCAATTAGGATACCTAGACCCGCACTGAGGCCCATGGCTATCAGCATGGAGAGCCACAACCAAAGGCCCTGCTCCATGTGAAGCACGTACACGAGGAAAGCGCCAAGCATGGCTAACTCACCCGTCGCGAAGTTAATCAAGGTTGTGGCCTTGAAGATAAGCACCAGAGCTAGAGCCACAGTGCCATAAATTGCGCCGAGACTCAGCCCGTTAAAGATGAAGTCCGGAAGGATATCAAAGTTCCAAGTCATTGCTTCTTGTCCTCCTCAGGCACCCAAGTACGCTTCCTGCACAGCAGGATCGTTCTTGAGTTGTTCAGCGGATCCGTGCAGGGCGATCTCGCCTGACTCGATGACGTAGCCGTATTGGGCCATATCGAGAGCGAGATTCGCATTTTGTTCAACGATGAGCATCGTAAGGCCTGTCTCTTTGTTGAGCGTGATGAAACGTTCGAATAGGTCCTCGATAATGAGCGGCGCCAATCCAAGCGACGGTTCATCAAGGAGGAGAAGTCGTGGGCGGGCCATCAAAGCTCGGGCAACGGCCAGCATCTGCTGTTCACCACCAGATAGCGAGCCCGCCATCTGGGCGTGACGCTCAGCGAGTACTGGGAAGATTTCGAACCATCGATCCACGTCATCTTTAACTTCGTTGTCTTTTCGGGTGTACGCGCCAACCATCAAGTTGTCCATCGTGGACAACTCTGGGAAAGTGCCACGGCCCTGCGGCACGTGAACCATTCCCTTTCGGACAATCTCCGCTGTTCCGGCTCGGCTGATGTCTTCATCGCCAAGGGTCACGGTTCCGCTGGTGTCGCACATGTTGCAGATAGCTCGGAGGGTGGTGGTCTTACCGGCCCCATTGGCGCCCAGTATCACCGAGACACCTCCCGACGGAACTTCAAAGTCTAAGCCTCGCAAGACCTCTACAGCGCCATATGAGGCGTGCAGATTTTCGACCTTCAGGCCGATTTCGTCAAAAACGTCATCAACCATCAAGAACTCCCTAAGTAGGCCTCGATGACCTCTGGGTCGTTACGAACGACGTCCGGGTCACCGTCGGCGATTTTCCGACCAAAGTTTAGTACGACCAGCTTTTCTGAAATTCCTAGAACCATACGCATATGGTGCTCAACCAACAGAATCGTCAGGTTATGACGGTCCCGCAGGCCTTTGATGTCCTGAGCCAACGAGTCGACCTCTTGGTGAGTTAAACCCGACGCTGGTTCATCGAGCATGATCAGACGAGGGTTCGCGATAAGGGCACGAGCCAGTTCAATGCGCTTGAGCGTTCCGAAGGGAAGACCCGCAGCGGGGTGGTAGGCGACGTCTTGAAGACCAATTTCCTCGAGTGCAGCCCATGCCCTGTCTCGGAGCTCGTTCTCTTCTTTTCGCATAGACGGCAACCGCAGAGCGGAACTAATGACGTTGGCTTTCGTATTGGTGTGATCACCTACCATCACGTTTTCAATTACCGACATGCCTGGCCACAACGCCAAGTTCTGGAATGTTCTGTACACCCCAACTCGACTGATTTCGTGAGCAGACATGGCCAACAGGTCTTGACCGTCAAAGGTCACCGATCCTGCCGTCGGGTCGTAGATTCGACTGACCACATTGAACAATGTGGTTTTACCAGCACCGTTGGGTCCGATGAGCCCGAGGATCTGTCCTTCATCCATCGTGAATGACAGGTCGTCAAGCGCGCGGATTCCGCCAAACTGCACCGATATCTCTGAGACTTCGAGCAACGCCACGCGTTGCACCCCCTCTCTCTCTACGCACAGGCATGATGCCCAGCGAATGCGCAAGTTACCAGCCTGAACCGGCAGCGCAAGTTTCCTTTGGTTTATTCGTTGTGCTTTCTTAGCCCAAATGGGCAACAAAATCCTTCGTTGCGGGCATCTATGTTAAAAAAGAGGGCGTCTTTTGTGCCTCACCAAAGACGCTTTTTAGTTCGGGGAGGAGGACTCGAACCCCCAACGACTGGACCAGAACCAGCTGTGTTGCCAATTACACCATCCCCGACCGGATGGGCTCGGTAGAGCGAAAGGGTCAGGGTAGCGCGCTCATCTGATCTAACAAACAACGTTTCGGAGTCAGAGCACGTGACTATTTTTGTGCATCAGCGAGCATTTGTCGAGCAACAGCGATCCGCGCCAGTACAGTTTCGCGTCCTAGGGCATGCATCGATTCAAACAATGGGGGACCCACAGATCTGCCGGTCACTGCAACCCGAACCGGCGCTTGCGCCTTACCTAATTTCATTTGGTGCGATTCGCCGATTGTTCGCAGCGCGTCATGCAGCACATCAACTTCCCAGTCTGTGTCAACAAAAACTTTGTGCACCGATTCAAGGATGAGAGCCGCTTCTTCCTTGAGCATGATCTTTTCCCACGCGTCGTGATCTATCTCCGGTGACTCCATGAAAAAAAAATCGAGTTGCGGTGGGGCTTCAGAGAGCACCCGTGTGCGTTCTTGAACCAATGGGGCAACTTTCGCTAACCGAGTTGGATCCACCATGTCACTCCAAGGTTGATCCTCAATCCAGGGTTGCAAGGCTTGAGTAAAATCTTGCGGGTTCATCGCACGTAAATATTCGCCGTTGATCGCTTCGAGTTTCTTTGCGTCAAACATGGCCGAAGAAGGGTTCACATCATCGAGTTCGAAAAGTTCAATGATTTCTTCGACCGGGCGGATTTCGATGTCGTCGGGAGGACCCCATCCCAGAAGTGCGAGATAATTGATCATTGCGGTAGCGAGAACTCCTCGGTCGCGGTAGTTCTCAAGTGCTACATCGTCGCGGCGTTTGGAGAGCTTTTTCCGTTGTTCGTTGACGATCAAAGGCAAATGCGCAAACTCAGGCACGTCTGTTGCGCCTAACGCTTGACGGAGCATGATCACCTTTGGGGTGACATTGACCAAGTCTTCGCCTCGCACGACGTGCGTGATCTCTAGGTCAAGATCGTCTACGGCGTTAGCGGTGAAGAACGTTGCGCTTCCATCACTTCGACGCACCACGAAATCCTCAATGTGTCGATTTTCAAAGACAACGTTGCCACGAACGGCATCTTCCCAGGAAGTTGTGCCCTCATTAGGGACGCGAAATCGAACAGCTCCGTCATCGACGTATGCCAGGCCATCTGCAAGCCACTGTTCCACAGCATCGTTGTACAGATCGGTTCGTTCGCTTTGACGGACAGGCTCGCCGTCAAAATCAATTTGGAGCCACTCAAGCGACCGGTGAATGTTATCGATGAGTTCAGGCCGCGCGAGTTCAGCGTTTGTGTCCTCAATCCGTAAAACGAGCTCGCCTTCTGTATGTCTCGCGTAGAGCCAGTTAAAGAGAGCAGTTCGCGCTGAACCGATATGGAGCGACCCGGTAGGCGCAGGAGCGAAACGAAGGCGGTTGGTACTCACGAACTTGAGGGTACGAGAGTAACTCGTCGGTTCAGACTTCCCGTCCGAAGATCTCGAGTAGCTGCGTCTGCGGATCGGCATCAAACGCCGACCTGATAGGTGGGTCAAACAGCTCGGGCATTTGCGCCATTTGGTCACGTCGCCCTTGAGCCCAACCAAGCGCAGCAGTTACGACTTCTTCGTCAATCCGTTCATCTATTGCCAGACCTACCGATAAATCCCAAGCATGAACCGATAGATCACAGGCGCGTATGCGCAAGAATTCGACTGTAGCTATGACCTGTTCGCCGAGCGCAACAGTTCCTTCTAAATCTGCTTCGGAGAACGCTGCAACGGCGTTACGCCACGAAACTTCCCAAGCCATTTCGGGATCTTCAACAACAACTTCTCTGTCGACTGACATCACTTGTTCAAACGATGCTCCTTCAAGGATGAGCGGAACACGCATGTTTTCGATCACGCAATGGGTAACTACTTCGTACACGTCCCACTCCGCGCAAGGAGTTGACGCTTCCCAATACTCCGGAAGAATTTGGCGAATTCGATAATCCACTTCCGCTACGGCAAGCTGATGTATCCGAAGCCAGGCCGTTGCCTTAGGGATGTCGCCTAACACTGTCCGGTGCCACAAGACGGATCCGATGGATCTATCCATAGCCCTGGAGAACGGCCGTGCTGAGCGAGCAAGCGAAGGATGGGCGGCGTAGACAGATCGAAGTCGAGCGGCTCGAGCGACGGCCAGATCGTCACCTGTGGCTCGACAATCGATATTCGGTCAACAAGTAAATCGTCGAGGCCGGTCCCAGCCTTTATCGCCTGTTGAAGGTCGTAACCCAATAATGTCAGTTCAACTATCCGCCGCCACAACAACTCGCGATGCTCTGGACTGAAACCGGCGCGATGGTCCAACGAAGAAGCAACCGTCAACACCGTTCGTATGGACTCCACAACCACCTGGGTTGGTTCCACCCCAAGATCTACGGGCCCGGGCACAAGTTGCCCAGCCAACTCAGCCGCTGCTCCTAAGTTCCCATCAACAACTTGACAAAGCAGATCCTGAACGGTGAGTTCATTCATCGGCGGAGCGAGCAACATCGGAAGGTGTTCCCATGCTGGGAGGCGCATTCGGGCCGCGAAGTCTGTACAGGCTCTGCGGTGAAGCCGCAGGATCTCTCGATCGGGCGTTAAGTCGTTCACGACAACTCCAATAACGATGCCCAGTCAGCGACGTGACGGTCTTCGATCTCGCCCGGAGTCATCATGAGAACCTCGTCTCCAACAGTTGCTACTAACGCGCGAGCGTCGGCGTAGTGATGTGCTTCAGATACCCCTTCGAATCGCTGCTCTCGGATTTCGATCAACCCAAGATCTGCTTCGTCGTCAAGGAAACCCCAGATTCGATACGCAATCTCAAGGTCGTAAATCACTGGTGCACGACCAAACAACGAAGCGCGTTTCAGGGCAATTTGCACGCAGCCGCGTTCTACGTCTGTGAGGTCTTCTCTTTCGGTGACGTGTAATTGATCTCGAAAAACGCTGCAAAGATGTAGCGCATAACCCTGATCTGGGCCCTGGTGGCCCATCGGCCCGCCGCTGGGCTGCTCGGAATTAAGATCTCCTGGGCGTCCTGTGCGCCAAGAATTTGGAACAACGTCGGGCGAACGGTAAGTACGCGATTCAGTGATCGGCGATACCGGTACGTGTCTCGGTGCTCCCATACGAAGTCAGTTTAGGGAACCGTCGACGTCAACGCGGTACCGATGCAAGGCGTAGATCAATGCGTCACGCAGAGCCATCCATGACGCCTCAATGATGTTTTCCGAAACTCCTATCGTGGTCCACGTCGACTCAGCATCGCTGCTGTCAATCAAAACACGTGTAACCGCTCCCGTCCCGCGGTTTGTGTCAAGAACACGAACTTTGTAGTCAGTTAAATGAACTTTGCTGAGTTCGGGGTAGATATCCAGTACGGCGTTACGGAAGGCGTTATCGAGCGCGTTCACTGGCCCGTCGCCTTCGCCGACGGTAATGATGCGCTTGCCGTCAACCACTATTCGCAGCGTCGCCTCGGTATCGAACTCTCGATTTTGGCCCCGCTCAACTAGCACGCGAAAAGATTCAACATCGAAGTAATCAAAACGTTCACCAGCCGCCCGACGCATCATGAGTTCCAATGAGGCATCGGCTACTTCAAAGTGGTAGCCCTCGTGTTCTAGGCGTTTCATTTCGTCGACAACTTGAACCATTTGTTGGTCCTCGAGCTTTACCCCAAGCTGTTTGGCCTTTAACTCCACCGAGGCCCTTCCCGAAAGGTCCCCGAGAAGAAACCGGGTTTGGTTCCCCACTGCACTGGGATCTACGTGCTCATAGGTATCGGGGCGTCTCGCAATCGCGCTGGTATGGAGACCTGCTTTATGTGCAAAAGCGGAAGTACCGACATAAGGCTGCTGATGCTGGGGCGGCATGTTCATTAGCTCCGCTACATGATGAGAGACAGAAGTCAGTCGTTCGATATATCCCGATGGCAGCGTCTCAATGCCCATTTTGAGCGTCAGGTTTGGGACCAACACGGTGTTGTCGCAGTTGCCTGTGCGCTCGCCGTAGCCGTTAATCGTGCCCTGCACATGTGTGGCGCCAGCAATCACGCCGGCTACTGCGTTGGCCACAGCACAGCCCGTGTCATTTTGTGTGTGCATTCCGATTTGAACTCCATCGAAGTGACGCACAACTTCGGCGACGATTACCTCAACCTCGTGGGGAAGTGCGCCACCGTTGGTATCGCATAGGACCAGGCAGTCGGCGCCTTGAATGGCGGCAGCCTCCAACACCCGTAAAGCGAACTCGGGGTTTCGTTTATAACCGTCGAAGAAATGTTCTGCATCAAAGAAAACGCGAAGCCCTTCCGATTTCAAAAACTCCACAGAATCGCCGACCATCGCGACTCCCTCGTCTAAAGGTTGACGCAATGCTTCGGTGACGTGATAGTCCCAGGACTTGCCGACGATACAAACCGTCGAAGTGCCAGCCGATATTAACGATGACAATGTTTGGTCTTGATCTACTCGGCCTTTGGGACGACGCGTGGAACCAAAAGCGACAAGGGTGGAGTTCTGAAGTTCGAGTTCCGTTGTTGCCCGTTCGAAAAATTCTTCATCCTTGGGGTTCGATCCCGGCCATCCTCCTTCGATCCAATGCACTCCAAGCAGGTCAAGTTGACGAGCTACTTTCAGCTTGTCGTCTGAGGAAACCGAAATGCCTTCGAATTGGACCCCATCACGGAGAGTCGTATCGAAGATTTCGACTTTTTCCGGCCAGGACGAATCGCGGACCCCTTGACGGTTAAGAGATGGAGAGGAACTTTCTTCAGTCATGTTTGATCCTGAACGAGGTTGTTGTGGATAGCTGACGCTATTTCTTCGGTCCGTCCACTACTAGGAACTCCTTCACACGCCATTCGTACACGTTCCGCTATTACAGATTCTCCGAGGAAGTCAAGCATCATGGCGCCCGACAGCACGGCAGCGGTCGGGTTAGCGAGTCCTTTACCCGCGATATCGGGAGCTGAACCGTGAACCGGTTCGAATAGAGAGGGAGCCATCCGCTCAGGGTTGAGATTGGCAGATGCGGCAAGTCCGATTCCGCCGGAAATAGCGCCACCGAGGTCAGTGAGGATGTCCCCGAAGAGGTTGTCGGTGACAACTACCTCGTAGCGAGTTGGGTCCTCAACAAAATAGATACATGCGGCATCTACGTGGTTGTATGCGGTTTCTACGTCGGGGTATTCGTTGGAAACCTCTTGGAAGGTGCGATCCCAGAGATCGCCTGAGAAAGTCAACACGTTGGTTTTGTGCACCAGAGTGAGATGTTTCCGGGTTCTGCTACGGGCCAGTTCGAAGCCATATCGAATGCAGCGTTCCGCTCCTTTTCGAGTGTTCACTGAGCCTTGAGTAGCGATTTCGTCGGCCGTGCCTTTTCGCAAAAACCCTCCCTCACCAGCGTAAGTGCCCTCGGTGTTTTCTCTGATTACCACGAATTCGTGTCCGTTGGGAAGGACGAAGGGGCGCAGGTTGACATACAGATCGAGTTCGAACCGAGCCTTGAGTAGGAGTCCTCGTTCGATCACACCTGGGGGCACCTCTGGAGTGCCAACAGCCCCGAGCAGTATTGCCTCATAACGACGCAGTTCTTCGAGGATCTCGTCTGGAAGAATGACGCCGTCTTCGAGATAGCGAAAGCCTCCTAATCGAAAGTCAGTGGTGTCTAGAACGGCTCCAGCAGCTCTCATGACATCGAGGGCAACCGCGGTCACCTCGGGTCCAATGCCGTCTCCGCCTATTACTGCAATCTTGTGCGGCACGTCGATTCTCCTAGGGTCGGTATTCGGTGTTGGTTAGTTGGTGCCGCTGCAATTTGCGGCTCTAGAACGGCAACGACCGTCCCTGAGGGACGGTCGAAAGGCGCACACGGTTACCGTGTGCGCTACGAAATAATGATGATGGCGGTCAAGGATGCCCTCACAACCCCCATTTTCGACAACTGGGGGCCCTACGTCAAACTGAGTTTAAAAATCATCAACAGATTTGTCTCTCTGTTCTTGCCTAGGCTCGAATTCGATACGCTCTCAGAATGGCCGAAACGCATCATCTTTCTCCTGAAGCGCACGCACGCCTTGCTGCCGAGTTCAAGGATCTCACTACTCGTGGCAGAATTGAAATTGCGGACAAGATCGAAGAGGCTCGTTTACTTGGCGATCTCTCCGAGAACGGTGATTATCACGCTGCGAAAGAAGAACAAGGAAAGATGGCGGGACGCATACTTCATCTGGCGTCAGTCCTCGAAAACTGCGAGATTCTTGAAGAGATATCAAATTCTTCCGTCACACCTGGCGTTGTGGTCGAGATCAAATTCGAGGGTGATGAAGTGACTGAGAAGTATCTTTTCGGTTCGATCGAAGAGCGTCGAGATGGGTTGGAAGTTATTTCGCCGGGTTCCCCGATGGGACAAGCTCTAGAGGATGGTCTCGTCGGCGCAAAGGTCAGTTACGAAGCCGAAGCGGGTTCCTTGTCAGTAGAGATCGTCTCCATCGAGGCTTGAAGGTTTTCCATGAGTGGTGACCCAGCCATTGCCCCCAGAGAGGCTTCTCAAACCAATGACCGTCGAAACCGTGTGGTGCTTCCGCGAGGCCGTCACTACGACTTGCCGGGCCGAGGTCGCACATTCGCACGGGTTCTGCAGGCACCCCCGGGGGCTCCAACCGTTTTGTTGCTCCATGGTTGGACTGCCACCGCAGACCTGAATTGGTACAGCAGCTACGCGGCCTTAGAAGGCAAATATGGTCTTGTCGCCCTTGACCACCGAGGTCATGGTCGTGGAATTCGTTCCTCGAGACCGTTTCGGCTAACAGACTGCGCTGACGATGCTGTTGCCCTTCTCGACGAACTCGGAATCGAAAAAGTTGTCGCCGTCGGTTACTCCATGGGGGGTCCAATCGCTCAACTGATTTGGCGTAGACACCCCAAACGAGTGGTGGGTCTAGTGATGTGCGCGACCGCAGCGTCATTCAGTACCACGCGACAGGACCAAGTGCGCTTCGCAGTGATTGGCACTCTGGCTCAGGCCGCACGAGTTATTCCAAAAACGTTGCGTCAACTCATCGGGAGTCAGCTTCTGACCGGAAAGTCGGGGCGGGACCTTCGCCAATGGGCTGTAGGAGAATTACGTCGTCACGACCCGCTCAAGTTGATTCAGGCCGGACATCGCATCGGGTTATTCGATAGTCGTCGATGGCTTCGAACCATTGACGTTCCCGTCGCCGCCGTAGTGACGAAGAACGACGAGGTCGTCTCGATCGCACGCCAACGCGCCATGTTGGAGGTAATTCCAGGTGCAACGTGGCATGACATTGCTGGTGGTCACACTGTCTGTGTCGGGCAACCCGAAATTTTTCGCGAAGCACTTTTAGCGGCTATCTCAGACGTTCTCACAAAGTCTGGTTGGACCGAAGCGGGCTCGAGATGACACAGTGACTGGTGCAGTTGAGGTACTTATATACAAGCAGAATAAAGGATCTAAATGTCCGGTAAGACCCTTAGCGACAAGGTTTGGGAACACCACATAGTCCGAAGCGGCGACGGGCTACCTGACCTTTTGTACATAGATCTACATCTAATTCACGAAGTGACATCCCCGCAGGCCTTTGATGGCTTACGGATGAGCGGTCGCGGTGTGCGCAGAGCAGACCTCACGGTAGCTACCGAGGATCACAACGTTCCCACTGAAGATATTCATCTTCCAATCTCCGATCCGATCAGCAAGAAGCAAGTTGATGTTCTGCGGTCAAACTGCGAGGAGTTCGGAATTCAGCTGTACCCGATGGGTGATCCTGGTCAGGGAATTGTGCACGTCATCGGCCCCGAGAAAGGTCTCACCTTGCCCGGTATGACTGTGGTGTGTGGGGATAGCCACACGTCTACTCATGGCGCATTCGGAGCCTTGGCATTTGGGATTGGTACCTCCGAGGTGGAGCATGTCTTAGCGAGTCAAACCCTTCCGCAAAGCCGACCTGGGACCATGGCTATCAACGTTGAGGGCGAAGCACCTCCAGGAGTAACGGCGAAGGACATTATTCTGGCAATCATTGGCCGTATCGGAACCGGGGGCGGCATCGGGCACATCATCGAGTATCGCGGTTCTGCAATCCGTTCACTATCGATGGAAGGCCGCATGACTGTTTGCAACATGTCTATCGAAGCTGGTGCGAAAGCAGGACTCATAGCTCCCGACGAGACGACGTTTGCCTACCTACAAGGCCGCCCTCACGCTCCGTCAGGCGAGGACTGGGACGCGGCAGTAGTCGACTGGGCCATGCTCACCACCGATTCTGATGCCTCGTTCGATCAGTCAGTGGATATCGATGCAACTCAACTGGAGCCTCACGTAACTTGGGGAACGAACCCGGCTCACGTCATCCCTATTAGCGCTCCTATTCCTGGTCCTGATGCTTATTCCGACCCTGTTGCGGCCGGCACTGCGGAGCGTGCTTTGGAATATATGGGACTTACCGCTGGTAAGAAACTCGGTGATGTAGCAGTAGACACCGTGTTTATCGGCTCGTGCACCAATTCTCGTATTGAAGATCTTCGGTCCGCTGCTGCGGTGGCAAAGGGACGCAAGGTCAAAGAGGGCGTACGAACCCTCGTGGTGCCCGGCTCGTTTCAGGTGAAGGCTCAAGCGGAAGCGGAGGGACTGGACAAAGTGTTCACGGATGCAGGTTTCGATTGGCGTGAACCAGGGTGCTCTATGTGTCTGGCGATGAACCCGGACAAGTTGGAACCAGGCGAGCGGTCAGCGTCTACCTCCAATAGAAACTTCGAAGGCAGGCAGGGGCGGGGTGGAAGAACTCACCTAGTTTCACCAGCTGTAGCTGCGGCTACCGCTATTGCGGGGACGTTCGTTACTCCCGCGGATTTGGACTGAAAGAGGTAGGCAGATGCAAGCAGTTCGTGTTCACGAGGGACGGGCGGTGCCGCTTGATCGGAGCGATGTCGATACTGATCAAATTATTCCCAGCGATTGGCTAAAACGCGTTGAGCGCACCGGATTTGGCAAGGGATTGTTCTCCGAGTGGCGAGATGATCGAGAGTTCATTCTGAACGATGAAAGTTACGCCGGGGCATCCATTTTGGTAGCTGGTCTTAACTTCGGAACCGGCTCTTCTCGGGAGCACGCTGTGTGGGCTCTGATGGATTACGGCTTCATGGCAGTGATCTCGCCCCGATTTGGAGACATATTTAGAAACAACGCGACAAAAAACGGGCTCATACCGTGCCAGATCAGTGAGGAAGCGGCGACGAGGCTCAGAGAGGCTCTCCATTCAGACCCTGAGCTTGCAGTGACAGTTGATGTGGAACGGCTAAAGGTGATGGCGCCGGCCATAGGACTTGAAGAAGATTTCCCGATGGATGCCGCAACGCAGAATCGTTTCCTCGAAGGGCTGGATGATATTGGGATCACTCTTCGCAGTGAGGAGTCGATCGGGGGTTTTGAAGGAACCCGCCCGGGCTGGTTGCCGAGCACTCGAAGCTAGACAAACAACTGTCAACTAGTCGAGTTGAACGAGTGAGGCTGACCGAATACCGGGCTCTGCGTTCAAGGTCTCTAACACGTCGTCAGCTATTACTTCGTCGGAAGCCAATGCCATTAAGGCGTGGTCGCCCCGCCGATCGCGTCCTAGTCCCATAAATGAGATATTGACACCAGCCGTTCCCAGAATGGTCCCCACAATTCCAATCATTCCGGGCTGGTCATCATTCCTGATGACCAGCATGTAGTCAGCCAGTGGAACCTCGACCGAGTGGTCATCGATCATCACTATCCGCGGTTCATTCCCCGAGCGGACGAGAGTGCCTGCAACGGAATGACCACCACCGCGCACTTCGACCAGATTGCGGAATTCACCGGCATCTTGCGACCCGACATCGCGAACTAACACACCCATCTTCTCGGCGTGTTCGAACGCATTCACGAAGGTAACTGGGCTACTTACGATCCGCCCCAAAATTCCTCGGAGAACCGACAAGACAAGAATTCTTCGGTCATATCCGCCTATCTCACCAGCTACTTTCACCTCTATATCGTCTGGTATCCCGCGAACTAAGCCGCCAAGGAAGGCTCCTAGTCGTTCGCCGATTCCTAAATATGGGCGGAGCGCATCAGAAGCGTCTTCGGCGGCAATATTGACTGCGAAGGGAACAAAATCTCCATCAAGTGCCAACGCAACCTGTTCGGCGATGGTCACACCCGCTCGATGTTGTGCTTCATGGGTGCTGGCGCCTAAATGCGGGGTCACCACCACTTCGGGTCGACCGAATAGTGGCGACTCCGTCTTGGGTTCTGTGTCGAAAACGTCCAGGGCCGCGCCTCCAATTTGTCCGTTCTCTATTGCCGCCGCTAGATCTGCTTCCACAACCACTCCCCCGCGCGCCGCATTGACAAGGCGGGCCCCGGGTTTGAACTTGGCGAATCTTTCGGCATTAAAGAGACCCACAGTGTCCGCGTTTTTTGGCAAATGGATCGTTACAAAATCAGAGTGACTTAGTAGTTCGTCAAGTTCCACCATTTCCACGTTGATAGCGCGTGCTGAATCTGCGCTCACGAAAGGGTCATACGCCAGAAGCCGTACGTCGAAGCCAGCTAAACGCTGTGCTACAAGTCGGCCGACTCGCCCAAGCCCGACGATGCCCACGGTTTTGTGAAGCAACTCGGTGCCGGCCCATAGTCCGCGTTCCCAGCGCCCATTGGTAAGAGCAGCGTGAGCTTGGGGCAGGTTGCGCGCCAACGCGAGGAGAAGACCCACTGAATGCTCGGCCGCTGATACCACGTTTGACTCAGGAGCGTTGCAAACGAGAATTCCACGCGACGTTGCGGCCGCGGTGTCGACGTTGTCCAAACCCACGCCGGCACGTCCTACGACTTGAAGCTGGACTCCAGCATCGAGGAGTTGGGCATCAACCACTGTTGCGGAACGAATAATTAGGGCATCGGCATCACTGACTGCCGATTGAAGCTCTGTAGGCGTGAGACCGAGACACACGTCAACTTCGTGACCACGTGCTCGCAAAAGTTCGAGGCCCGCCTCTGCCAGCTTCTCTGACACCAAGACACGGGCCATCTCAGCCTCCTACCAGCTCAGCAACGCGATTGATTCCCACGACTAGATCGTCAATACCCAACGCAAAAGAAAAGCGGGCGTAGCCAGGTGCCCCGAAAGCTTCGCCTGGCACAAAGGCCACGTTCGCTTCCTCCAAAACGATCGTTGCCAAGTCAAGAGTTGAATCGACTTGACGGTTTGCAATTTTGCGCCCAATCAATCCCTGCAATGACGGGAACGCGTAGAAGGCTCCCTGCGGTTCATGGCACTCAACTCCTTCGATTTCATTCAACATTTGGTGGATCGTGAGACGACGTTCGTCAAAAGCCGTACGCATGACATGTACGTCATCAAGACTCCCAGTTAGGGCTGCAGTTGCTGCAACTTGCGCCACGTTGCAAACATTGGAAGTTGCGTGACTTTGCATATTCGAAGCTGCCTTGATGACGTCAGAAGGGCCCGCCATCCATCCCACGCGCCAACCTGTCATCGCGTACGTCTTTGCTACGCCGTTCAACACGACGCATTTCTCCAGAATTTCGGGGACGACAACTGGCATCGAATGGTGAACCGCTTCGCCGTATACAAGGTGCTCATATATTTCATCGGTAATCACCCATATGTCGTTGGCGACGGCCCAACGGCCTATGGCCTCTATTTCTTCTCTCGGGTAGACGGCACCGGTCGGGTTCGAAGGGGATACGAAGACGAGCACCTTTGTTCGCGTATTTCTTGCTGCTTCAAGTTGTTCGACGGTTACGCGAAATCCTTGATCAGCACCCGCAAAAATCTCGACTGGAACACCACCGAACATGCGAATCGATTCGGGATATGTGGTCCAGTAAGGAGCGGGAAGTAACACCTCGTCGCCCGGATCTAACAAGGTCATCATTGTGTTGAAAACAGCTTGTTTCCCTCCGTTGGTCACTAAGAATTGGCTGGATGGAATATCCAACCCCGAGTCGCGCATCGTCTTTGCTGACAGGGCGTCCTTGAGCTCCGGAAGTCCACCGGCTGGCGAGTAGCGGTGATGTCTGGTGTCGGCACAGGCGGATATAGCGGACTCGACTATGTGGGCAGGGGTGGCGAAATCGGGTTCGCCGGCGCCGAAGCCGATGACATTGTGTCCTGCTGCCTTCAAAGCCTTAGCTTTAGCGTCAACGGCAAGTGTCGCCGATTCGGCAATCTGTCCTACGGCTGACGAAATTCGATTGGTCACGGATAGGCTCCTGAGTGATCGGGACGTGTCGCAAACGTCCGACGGACATAGTGGCAGGCAATGACCGCGACTGAAACTTCTATTTCTCTTCCCGCTGGATTACGCCCCAAAGATGGGCGTTTCGGATCAGGCCCTTCCAAGGTCCGACCTGAAGCTATTCACGCTCTTTCTAGCCTTGCTCGAGACTATTTGGGGACCAGCCACCGCCAGGCAACCGTTAAAGACCAGGTATCGAGACTACGAAGCGGACTTTCAAACTTATTTAATTTGCCAGATGGGTGGGAAATTATTTTAGGTAACGGCGGTACGACTCTGTTTTGGGATGCGGCTTCTTTCGGTTTGATCGAATATGCCAGTCAGCATTTGACCTTCGGTGAGTTCTCCTCAAAATTCGCGAAGGTGGTCCAGGCTGCTCCCCATCTCGCGGAACCTCAAATCATAAGCAGCGAGCCGGGCACTCACCCGATGCCAGTCAAGTCAAATGTCGACAGTTATGCACTTACACACAACGAGACGTCAACTGGTGTGTTGGCAACCTTGAGTCGTCCAAGCGAAGATGGGTTGGTTCTAGTAGATGCAACTTCGGCAGCGGGGGCCGTCTTGTGGAACCCGTCCGAGGTCGATTGCTATTACTTCGCCCCGCAAAAGGCCCTAGCTTCCGATGGCGGTTTGTGGTTTGCAGCGTGTTCCCCTCGCGCTGTTGAACGCATTCAGCTTCTTTGTTCCGGAGATCGATGGATTCCTGCGAGTTTGGATTTGGGCATCGCTCTTACTAACTCTCGACAAAACCAGACCTACAACACTCCGAGTCTGGCGACAATTCTTCTGGCGGCCGAAACTGTTGACTGGATCAATGAGTCGGGCGGCCTTAAGTGGGCCGAAGCTCGATGTCGCGAAAGTAGCGACACCATTTATCAATGGGCTGGCGAAAGATCCTTCACTCAACCCTTTGTCGCCGAAGCGGGTCAACGTTCGCCTGTTGTGTGCACTATTGATTTCGATGGAGTTGAGGCAGACGCGATTAGCAGAGTGCTTCGAGTCAACGGCATCCTTGATACTGAGTCGTATCGCAAACTTGGCCGAAACCAGCTCCGAATTGCTACATTCCCGGCGATCGATCCTGATGATGTGCGTGCACTGTGCGCGTGCATCGATTACGTCGTCGAATCCTTGACGTAACCGGCGTAGCGGAAGTCTTTCAGCTACCTCAATTCAGATATGAGTGATCGGGGTGGAAAGCGATGAGTCGCGCCGGGGAGTTTTGGCGACTCAGGACACGACTCCAACAATGAAACGGATCTGAAATCAGATCATCAGGCTCTGAGTCGAAAACCCACCACGCGCCTTCTTCTAGTTCCGCCTGCAGTTGACCTCGACTCCAACCTGAATAGCCCAAATACAGACAGACATTGTCTCGGTCTTCTTGGGCTACGTCGAGTTCTTCTTCTATATTCAACAGCGCGATTTGCTCGGTAACAGCGGTCAAGCCTTTCCAGGTAGCCGATGTGGGAACCAACGCGACTAGCGTGTTTGTTTGGACTGGGCCACCCAAAAAAAATCGTGGAGTGATTGCACGGCCTTCGACCCATCCGGGAAGAACCTGTTCGGTTGAAATGTCAGATGGGCGGTTGAGAATGACACCCAAAGAGCCTTCCTCTCCATGGTCGAGGAGCAACACCACTGAGCGCCGAAAGTTCGGGTCTTCTAGTTGGGGAGTTGCGACGAGTAGACAGCCGCGTTGTGGAGCGCTGATGGGGGTCACCATACGGTCGGCCACCGAGTCACTCCTTCCTACAGATGTTGATCAGAAGCAATCGACACCATCGAACTGGCTTAGTTAATGTCGCCGCCTGATGCTTCAGTAACGTTTTGCTTACCTGCGGTGATCCATGGCATCATCGCCCGTAATTCGTTTCCCACGGCTTCGATGGGGTGCTGTTTTCCTTCTTCCACAAGCCGTTTGTAATTGGGTAATCCATTTCGGTTCTCGTCGATCCATTCCTTCGCGAAGCTGCCGTCTTGGATCTCGGCCAGAATTCGTCTCATCTCTGCTCGTGTTTCATCAGTGATGATCCGAGGTCCTCGAGTTAAGTCACCGTATTCGGCGGTGGTTGAAATTGAATAACGCATTCCCGCGATTCCTGCTTCGTATATGAAATCTACGATCAACTTCACTTCGTGGAGCGTTTCAAAGTAGGCCGACTCAGGCTGGTAACCCGCGTCAACAAGTGTGTCGTAGCCCGCTCGAATTAATTCGGTCAATCCACCACAGAGCACAACTTGCTCGCCGAATAAGTCGGTCTCGGTTTCCTCTGCGAACGTCGTGTTCAATACCCCGCCGCGAGTACCTCCAATGCCCTTGGCATATGCGAGAGCATCGGCTAACGCGTTGCCAGTGGCGTCTTGGTGAATTGCGACAAGCGCTGGCACACCGCCGCCCTCGGCGTAGGTCCGGCGAACGTTGTGTCCCGGTCCCTTCGGCGCAATCATCCACACGTCGACGTCGTCAGGAGGCTGAATTTGATCAAAATGAATATTGAAACCATGCGAAAACGCAAGGGCATTACCAGCAGACAGACTTGGGGCAATTTGCTCTGCATAGACCGCGGCCTGGTCGGTGTCGGGTAAGGCCATCATCATGATGTCAGCTTGCGTCGCGGCTTCAGAAATGCTGAGCACCCGTAAGCCCTCTGCTTCAGCCTTCGCAATTGACGAGGAACCGTCACGAAGGCCGACAACCACGTTGACTCCACTGTCGCGAAGATTCAGAGCATGGGCATGCCCTTGTGAGCCGTAGCCCATGATTGCGACAGTGCGCCCGGTGAGGCGCCCTAAATCAGCGTCGGCTTCGTAGTAAATAGTGGCTGGCATCGATGTGCTCCTGATGGAAGAAACCGCAGTGCGGCTAAAGGTGGTCCGTTTCTAGAGATGATTCTCAGCCACTGAGGCGGCCTAACGCAATCCGACCCGTTCGCTGTAGCTCGAGAATTCCAAACTTGTGGAGCGCAGTTTCGCAGAGATCGAGTTGGTCAGGGTGCGCGTGAAGGCTGACTATTAGCTCTTCACCGTTGGAATCAACGATCGATCCCCCGTATTGCGTCAGCAGTTGCTCCACCGCTTGGGCGTCTTTGCCGGACACTCGCGCCAGCATCAATTCACGTTCGATCGAAGAAGCGGGCTGCAGTTCGGTGATTTCGAGAACGTTGACGAGCTTGTCGAGTTGCTTTGCTATCTGGGTCACATCGGTATTGTGGACGTCCACCACAATGCTGATTCTGCTGAGCGATACGTCGTCAGTGGGTGCTACTGCTAGCGAAAAGATGTTGAAACCTCTGCGGCTAAACAAACCCGCTATTCGAGCCAGAACACCGAACCGATTCTCGACAAGCACCGTGAGGATATGAAGATTGTGCTGAGCGTCAGCACCGGGAGCTTCTGTCATGATGGTGCCGTACCTTTAGCTTTAGCGTCTGCGTCTCCTTCGGGGCCAAGAATAATGTCGTCGTTCGATCCCCCGGCAGGAACCATTGGATACACCTTTTCGAATGCGTCAACTCGAAAATCGATAACGACGGGGCGATCGTTGATGGAGTTTGCCTTTTCGATGGCGGGGAGAACTTCTTCGACGGATTCGACGCGAATTCCGACACACCCCATCGCCTCGGCCCATCCGACATAATCAGGATGATCAGGGCTTAGGTAAACCGCGCTGTAACGCTTTTCATAGAACAACTCCTGCCATTGACGCACCATCCCCAGATAGGCGTTATTCAAAATCGCTATTTTGACCGGAATGTTTTCCGCGGCGGCAGTAATGAGCTCCTGCGCTGTCATCTGAAAGCACCCGTCGCCATCGATGGCCCAGACAGTTCGTTCGGGTTGTCCGGCTTTAGCACCTATTGCAGCTGGTACAGCGAACCCCATGGTTCCTAACCCACCTGAGTTCACCCACGTGTATGGGTAGTCAAATTTCCAGTATTGACTCGCCCACATTTGATGTTGACCCACGCCGGCGACGACGATTGTGTCGTCGGGAGTGTTGTCACGTAATTGCTCCAGAACGAACTGTGGTTTTAGCGGGAACCCACTGTCAGCTTGGTCGTATGTCAGCGGGTACTGCTCCTCCCAGCCGCTAATGGTCGATTTCCAGGCCGATCGGTCGGGACTAGGTAAAGCTGACGCTTCGAACTCAGCGTTTAGAGCCTCTACAGCCACTTTGGCGTCACCCTGGATGGCGACGTCAGGTTTTCGTACCTTGCCATGTTCGGCAGCGTCAATATCGACGTGAATGATCTTGGCATCTGGCGCGAAATACTCTGTGTTTCCGGTGACTCGGTCATCAAAGCGAGCGCCAAGGTTAATGAGCAGATCCGACCGCTGGAACGCCATCACCGATGCATAGTTCCCATGCATGCCTGGCATTCCAAGACAAAGAGGATCCCGATCTGGGAATACCCCTCGCGCCATCAGCGTGGTCGCAACATGAATACCTGTTAGTTCAACGAACCGTTTCAGCGCTTCACTGGCGCGCGCTTTAAGCAAGCCGCCTCCTGCGTAGATGACTGGCCGCTCAGCCGCACAGATGAGTTTTATTGCTTCAGAAATTTTTTCTGGGTCTACCTCTGTGTTCGGTGCATACCCGGGAAGATTGACTTCGTCAGGCCAGTACCACTCCATCATCTGATTACTGACGTCTTTGGGGACGTCTATGAGAACAGGCCCTGGACGTCCAGTCGTGGCAATGTGGAAAGCTTCTTTTACGATTCTCGGGATGTCTGAGGGGTCGGTTACGAGGTAATTATGTTTTGTGACGGCCATCGTGATTCCGGTGGTGTCACATTCTTGAAAGGCATCAGAACCAATCGAGCCGAGGGCAACTTGTCCGGTGATTGCGACCATCGGAATTGAATCCATGTATGCGTCACACAGCGGAGTGACGATGTTGGTGGCTGCTGGTCCGCTAGTCACGATCGCGACCCCCGGTTTGCCCGTCACATGCGCGTATCCCTGCGCCATATGGCCTGCCCCTTGTTCATGCCGGACAAGCACATGGCGAATCGTTGAGTCGATGATTGGGTCATACACAGGGAGGATCGCTCCTCCGGGAAGGCCGAACATCACCTCAACATCGCACATCTCAAGACTCTTGATGAGGGCTTGAGCGCCGGTGAGTTCCATGGTCTTCTCCTATTTTGTGAAGTTTGTGTGAGTTGGGTTTTTGGCGAAGCCTAGAAACGGAAAAGGCCCCCTGTGGGGACCATGAGTAAGCGGAATCAAACAACCCGCTTATACGGGTACTACGAGGAAGAGAATGACGCAGGAGCGGTCTGTCTGTGATCCCATGCAGCCATTTTGGCGGCGAGTGGTGCTCGTCGCAACCTGAGAAGCCAGATCTCGCGTTTCTGTAGCGTGGGCAACGGTAGATTCAAGGCTTAATGGCACGGCTTTCGAGGACCACGCGCGTCATCGTTTTAGCTGTGACGGCAGTCTCGAGCATTGCTCTGTTACGGGTTCCTGATGAGAACTCCAGCTACAGGTCTGGTCGCCGAGATGAAATTCGATGGCGGGTACCGACTAAGACTTCGGTTCCTTTTGAAGAAACTAGGGAGTTTGATCTGTCGAACGAAAGTTGTCCCGCTGGGCTTCCTCTACTGGAGCCGACGCAGGTCGATTCGGTCGATCTAGAGCTATCTCTTTTTCTTGATTTACCGGGGGCTATTTCACTCGTATTTCTCAGCGACAGCAGCGGGTTTGTTGCCGAGAGGAAGGGTCGGGTTTATTCCTTTGAGTCGGGAAAGGTCTTGGCTGAGCCAGTCATCGACCTCGCCGCAGACACCAGCACTGATATGGACCAGGGACTATTGGGGTTAGCGGTTTCTCCCAACAAAAAGTGGCTGTATCTCAATCGGACCGATTTGAGTGGTTCCAGCGTCGTTACGGCTCATTCATTGGCCTCAGGCATCTCCAACCCCGGTAACGGGGTCGAGATCATCATCGTCGATCAACCGTCTGCGATGCACAACGGCGGTGATCTCTTATTTGACCCTGAGGGGTACCTTTTTGTCTCCTTCGGTGACGGAGGCGGCCTGGGTGACCCACACGGACACGGTCAGGACCTGTCCACACCCTTGGGATCTGTGCTGCGGCTCGATGTGAACCCTGACCTGTGGCCCCCTCATAAACCAGCTCCAGGAAATCCGGATCTTGGTCCTGGTTCCGATCCCCGCATCTGGGTCAGCGGAGTTCGAAATCCTTTTCGTTTCTCTTTTGATGAGGCCACCGGTGAATTGTGGCTAACAGATTTGGGTCAGCAGTGCGTCGAGGAGGTAACAGTTTTGACGCCGGCTGAGGCGGGCGCCAACTTAGGTTGGAACCTCGTGGAAGGTTCCCGGCCATTTATGGGTCAAATTGAATCATTTCTGCGGAGCCCAGATTTCGAGTACGCCCATGGGCGTGGTCGTTGCGCGATCATTGGTGGCTTTGTGGTCCATGACGGACCTCATCCAATTCTCGAGGATCGATATCTGTTCACCGATATGTGCGGGGCTCAATTGATGTCCCTGCGTTTAGGTGAGCAGCCGTCAGTACTAGCGCTCCCTTTGCACGCAACTCATCCGGTGGCGTTTGTCACCGGCCCTGCTCGAGGTCTGTACGTCGTTGATCTTGCCAGTGGCGTTTGGCGTATCGGCAGCAAGGACTGATTGAGATTGTTTCGCCGAACCTCACATGACCGCGAGATTCTGATTCTTGCAGTACCCGCATTCGTTGCGTTGATCGCTGAACCGCTGTATGTACTGACAGATACAGCGATCGTCGGTCACATCAGTACCGAAGCCCTAGCCGGTCTCGCGGTCGCCGCCGCAATTTTATTGACCGTCTATTCGATGTTGATCTTTTTGGCTTACGGCACCACAGGAATCGTGGGTCGGCTTCTCGGGTCGGGTCAACAACAAGACGCCGCCGCCCAAGGGGTCCAAGCAGTTTGGCTGGCCATTTTTTTGGGCGCTGTGGTGACGGCCGCTCTCGCTCTGTTCTCCGGAACGTTGGTGGACCTCTTCGAGCCGAGTTCTCTGGTCCGTAAGGAAGCATTGATCTACCTGAGAATTAGCTTGGTTGGTTTAATTGGACAACTCATCGTGATGGGAGGCACCGGCTACCTTCGGGGATTGCAGAACACCCGTACCCCTTTGGTGGTGGCTCTTACGGGGGCGGTAATCAACCTGGGGTTGGAGCTCATTCTAGTTTTTGTCTTTGATTTAGGCATCGTGGGATCAGCTTGGTCGACCGTGGTTGCTCAATGGTTATGCGCTTTCGCCTATCTGAGAGTTATTTCAAAAGCATCGTTGAGACTCCGGGTGTCTATATGGCCCAACTTTCCACGTCTCGTGCGCTACGCCAGCGTGGGCTTCCATTTGTTCGTCCGCACCAGTGCGCTTCGAGCCTCTTTTCTTTTGGCAGCCGCTCTTGCCGCACGAAAAGGCACGACCGAATTGGCTGCCCATCAGATCGGCATCGAAGTTTGGAGCTTGCTTGCGTTGGGTTTGGATTCAGTCGCAATCGCGGGTCAGGCCTTAATCGCCAAATTTCTCGGAGCTGGTGAAGTCATAACAGCGAAAGCAGTGAGTCGCCGAATGATCGGCTTAAGCATCCAAGTCGGTTGCGTCGGCGGCGCGACGCTTTTAATTGCCCGATCCCCCATCGCCCATCTATTTACGAATGACGTGGCGGTGGCAGAACTAACTGGGTTTCTATTTGTTTTCGCCGCGCTAGCTCAACCTTTGAACGCGCTGGTATTCGGCATAGACGGAATCTTGATAGGTGCGGGTGACCTGCGATTCTTGGCTTGGGCAATGATTGGCTCTTTCGCTGCATACACAGGCATCGCACTGAGTACAGCAAATCTTGGAATGGGGTGGCTTTGGGCATGTTTGGTTGCCTTGATGGTCTTTAGAGGTGGGGCAGTTTGGGCCAGATTCAAACACGAGGGGTGGATTCGAGTGGGTGCCAATTAGTGATCCACCGACCGCTAGACCCCATCTAGTGCTACAAACTTGTACCGCAATCAGAGACAGAGGTACCTATGCCATCGATCGAGGCGATCGAGGACATTGGCATTCGCCATCAAGCACGTCTGAAGGCAGCAGATCTGCGTTCCTGCCGAAGCCTGTTAGAGGCTGGGGCCACCAAACGCGGACGAAAGGTGATATCTGAGACGGTGGGCGTCGCTGAGAACAGAGTCCTTGAGTGGATTCACAAGGCAGACATGATGCGTGTCAATGGGATTTCCACTCAGTACTCAGAACTCTTGGAAGCAGTGGGCGTTGAGTCGATTCGCAAACTTCGTCGAAGTCGGTCTGTGCAACTACACAAGGCCCTAGTTAACGCCAACAACAGCCATCGCAAACCACTTGTCAAACGCATGCCGTCACAAGATCAGCTGAAAGATTGGATTGAACAAGCTAAAGGTCTGTCTCACATCGTCAAATAGCGGCGCTGTAGCCAATCATCCTCTTCGCTGTCGAAGAATTGCGTTGACGGCCTTGCCGTCTGCTTGACCTTTCGAGGCCTTCATGACTGCGCCAACGAACACGCCTTGCACTTTGTCTTCACCCTCGCAGAACTTGATCCAGGCTTCAGGATTTTCGGAAATAGCTCGCGCGACGAGCATTTCCAGTTCGTCGGATTCCATCGCTTCGAACCCGTGAGTNNTCTATTGAAAGATTTTGAACTGCATGCATGGTGGCTCGTTGGCCATCAGCACCGGCGTCTATTGCAGCAAATACTAAGGATGACAAGCCCCGATTTACCACCGTGGCGGCGATTTCCAGTTCTATCCCAGCGCTGGCCACAAGTCTCGCCCGTTCCTCGGCGGGAAGCTCGGGCATTCCGGCCACAATGTCTTGAATCCACTCAGAATCGGGGTCGAGGAGCACTAGATCAGGCTCAGGGAAATAACGGTAATCGTTCGCTTCCTCTTTAGAGCGCAGGGTGTGAGTCTTGCCGTCTTCTGACCAATGTCGGGTCTCTTGACGCGGTGCTTCGCCCGCCTCATACAGGCCGATATGTCGCTCGGCTTCATAGCTAATGGCACGTTGCAAAGAACGGAGCGAGTTCAAGTTTTTGATCTCACAGCGTGTGCGTAATTCATTTGAGCCGAAAGGTCGGACGCTTACGTTGGCGTCAACTCTCATCGACCCTTCTTCCAAGCGCGCTTCTGATGCCTCAGTAGCTATCAGTATTGCTCGAAGCTCTTCAACATAGACCCGAGCATCCTCGGCCGATCGAATGTCGGGCCGAGAAACGACTTCGAGCAGGGGAACTCCCGCCCGGTTGTAATCCACCAACGCCTCGGAAGCCCCATGGATTCGCCCGTCTTCGCCACCTAGGTGGGTGGTCTTTCCAGCGTCTTCTTCGAGGTGGGCGCGCTCAATACCTACGCGTGTGCCGTTCGGAAGATCAAGAGAACCATTGATGCAAATGGGTTGGTCATATTGACTGACTTGATAGTCCTTGGGCATGTCGGGATAAAAATAGTTTTTGCGATGAAAAACCGATGGCTGAATCTCACACCCAAGTGCAATGCCGATAGTCATCGCTAATTCGACAGCTTTTCGGTTCAGCACCGGTAATGAACCGGGTAAGCCCAGACATACGGGAGTGATGTTTGTGTTCGGGTCATCACCAAAGCGATTCGGTGCGTGCGAAAACAGCTTCGTATTGGTCGCCAACTCCACATGTACTTCTAGACCAACCACAATTTCCCATTCGGTCACGGTGTACTCCCAGCAGGAGCCTGCGACTCGATGAACGATGCGGTTTGGAACATGAGCGACTCTCCCAATTGAGGCGCCATAACTTGAACACCGACGGGCATGTCGTATGCGCCAGTTCCAAATGGAATGGACATTGCCGGATCACCGACCAGGTTGCTTGGAACGGTACATGTGTCGCAGCGGTACATAGTCATGGGGTCCGAGCGCTCCCCAAATTTGAAGGCAACGGACGGAGAAGTTGGCGACAAAAGAACGTCGTGATTCGCGTAAGCGGCGTCGAAGTCGCGTCTCGTCAGGGTGCGCACCTTTTGAGCTTTGCCGTAGTACGCATCGTAATATCCGGCGCTCAATGCAAAGGTGCCGAGCATCACCCTCGCAATCACTTCATCGCCAAAACCACTTCGGCGTGTACTCGAGTTCATGTGTTTTACGTCAGCGCCTTCGGCTCTCATTCCGTAGCGAACACCGTCATAACGAGCCAAGTTGCTTGATGCCTCGGCAGGGGCGATGAGGTAATAGGCAGTTAGCCCGTACTCCACCGCAGGCACAGACACAAAATCGACCTCCGCACCTGCGCTACTAAACAAATCAGCTACTTCATGCACCCGCGACACCACGTCGTCATCTATACCTTCGAGGAGCTCGCGAACTAGCCCCACTCGCAGGCCTTCGACACCGCGATCTAAGTTCTTCGCTAGATCCGGTACCTGAGAGGGGATCGAGGTGCTGTCGAGCGGATCGTGACCTCCGATCACTTCGAGAGTTAGGGCCGCATCGGCGACATCGTTTGCGAATGGCCCAATCTGGTCAAATGAGGAAGCGAAAGCGATGAGTCCATATCGGCTGACTAACCCATAAGTTGGCTTCACGCCCACAACGCCGCACAGAGATGCTGGCTGTCGAATCGATCCGCCTGTATCGGAGCCCAATGCAATAGGAGCGAAACCCGCAGCTACAGCTGCTGCCGATCCTCCACTTGAACCTCCGGGAACTCGGGTGAGGTCGTGGGGATTGTGTGTGGGGCCAAACGCTGAGTGTTCGGTCGAACTACCCATAGCAAATTCGTCAAGGTTCGTTTTTCCAACGACGATGGCTCCGGCGGCGGCTAGGCGTTCCACCACTGTTGCATCGTAGGGCGGCTCCCATCCCTCAAGAATCAGCGATGAACATGTGGTGGCTAGACCTCGAGTACACAAGTTGTCTTTTAAGGCGACCGGGACTCCTGCAAGAGGTCCCGGATCGCGGCCAGATGCAACTGCCTTATCTATTTCTGCAGCGGCCTCAATAGCTTTCTCGCGCGCGATCAAGTTGAACGCGTGCACCTCCGACTCGCGCGATTCGATCACTTTGAGGTGCTCCTCGAGAACGGAGACAGCCGTTTTGCGACCCTCTCGCACATCTGAGGCCAGACTCTTTGCAGAGCTCAAGGTGATTCTCCCAACACCGGTGGTACTCGAAATTGGCCTTCAGAAGCGTCGGGGGCTTGAGCCAAGACTTCTTCGCGGACAATGGTTGCCCCTACAGAATCATCTCTCAACACATTCGATAGGGGATATGGGTGTGACATCGGCGCCACCGATTCAAGATCAAGAGCTTCTAATTGACCCACGTGTTCCAGAATTTTCTCAAGATGCCCGGTGAAGTGAGCGATTTCTTCGTCGTTGAGTTCGATTCGTGCCAACGACGCAATATGAGCGACGAGGTCTCGTGAGAGAGGTTGGGTCATGTTGCTTAGTCTCCAAAAGAGTTCACACGTAGGGGTCGTTTGCGCTCAAGGGTTCTTCCCACCAATCATCGGGCGCTGGTTGCCACTCACCGGCGAGAAGAGGATAGATGCAATCCACGGGACAGGGTTCGAGACACTTGTCACAGCCCGAGCAAAGCTCCGGAAGAATAACGACGTCGATACCGTGGTTGAAAATGGCACCGAAATTGGGTGGACAAGCTCAATTTATGCATTGTGACATGTCTATGTACATAGGAACGTTCGGCCATTTGCTGTTGCGTTCTCTGCTCTCGATACGCGACAGGCGCGCTGTGCTGGTTCCCGATGCCATTGACAGAATTCTATGGGGCCACGTTCGGTCCGAATCGACAACCGCTGGCAAAGGCCAAGATACTTTGGGGCGATGCCAACGCTCAACTTGGGCCATATCGCGTTTCCATACCTGCGCGGCATGGTCGAGCTGGTGCCCAGATCGTTCGTATTCAGTCACTTTGGGAAGGCTTTACTGAAGGAATGAATTTGGTCGGTGTTTTGCCTATAGGCATGACACAGCCAATTGGTGGGCAGAAAAGTCGGGGGCATCAGTCTTGCAGGGGTGCCCAAAGAAGAATTGCGGTACCCGGCCGCAAGAACGTCCCAGCCGCTGGTTCGGTTCCCTGAACTTTGAGACCATCGCCTCTGATCTCGCCAACTTGGAGCCCTACTTCGGCCAATCGACGCTCCGCATCAAACACAGTCAATCCACGCATATCAGGAACTTCCCGTAAATCTGGGCCTGAGGAAATGGTCAAGGAAACCTCGGACTCTCGATCCACCAGTAGTCCCGGCGTCAAACCTTGACTTAGGACGGTGCCTTCACCGACAGTCTCGCTGAGTTCCAACCCGACTGGTCGAGCAACCCGTAGTTGAAGCGCGTTCAATACTTGTTCGGCGTTACTAAAATCCAACCCAACCAGTAGTGGAACTGTCCGAGGGACAGGCCCCCCGGAAACTACGAGCACGGCTCTCGTGCCCGGCTCCCTTAGGCCACCACCCAACGCCGGCTCGCCATCAATCAGCACTTTGATGACTTCACCCGCAACGATGTTTTCGTCGTACAGCGGTTGAACAAGGTCAACCTCAAAGCCCTTGGTTTCAAGCCGAGCTACAGCTGCAGCTGTCGGTAACCCCAAAACCAACGGGGTCATTCGAAGGCGTGGACCGCTCGCGACTTCAACGACAAGCATCTCTCCCTCAGCTAACCGGCGCCCAGGCGCGGGTCTTTGAGCCAAGACGATCCCAGTTGGTACATCGTCTGTTCTCACCTGATCTTCATCGAGAACCCATGAACGCGAATCCGCGATAGCACGTACTTCGCCGACGGTACGGCCCGTGTATTGCTGAACAAGATGAGCAGGGAGTCCTTGAGGCTGAACGCTGCTCACGGCCCACGCAGTGCCGGCGGAGAGCAATGCAAGCACAAGGGCGACGGTGGCTGCGAGCTTTCGAACCGGGCGCCATTTCGGCCGCAAAAATTCGTTGGAACGATCAGCATTAGAGCCGCCCGGGTCGTCGTCAAATCCGACTAAAAGAAAGCTGGGGATAGCGATATTCGCCGGCTTCATGAAACCTTTCGTCGCTTCAATTAAACCCTCGGTCAACGAGATGGCGTCACAGCGAACCTTCGGTTCAAACCGGCCACCTTCGCTCAAAATATCCCTAGCTTGTTCAAATTCGGTTGGAATCTTTAAATCTTGATCTCGTTCTCCATTCGAAAGGTTCCTCCACGTCGTTTCAGATTCACCACTTTCGTCGCTGATTGAGGCAACGAGGCTAGCGACCAACGAATAAACGTCGGATTCCGGCCCGCTACCTCCCGACAACGTTTCGGGCGCACCAAATTTCACCGATGGTTCCATAAGGCCAGTTCCGACCACGGAAAGTCGACCGGCTTCAGCAGCACTAAACGCGTCCGCTAGAAAAAAACCAGCGAGTTTGCTTGATCCGTCAGCGCCTATAAGCAAATTGGAGGGCGAAATGTCGCCGTGACAAAGGTCTGATTGGTGAACGGCATCTAATCCCGATGCAATTTCAAAGCCAAGCTTCGTTGCTTGAGCGGCGGTTAACGGGTGACCTCGATCCAAAAGCAACTGCAAGCTAACGCTTCGAAAGGTTTCAGTAACCAAGTAGACGACTTCACCCGACCGACCCCAGTCAAATACGCGTTGCACATGCGGGTGAACGATGCAATTTGCTATCGCGATATCTGATGTCAACCGCCGCAAAAACTCGACATCTTCAGAAATCGAGGCGCTCAAAATTTTGATTAGGACTTGATCGTTAGTGTCTAGGTCGCGCGCGTGGTATTCGTCCCAACCCCGTCCGCGGGTGCTGTAGGAGAGAATCTGATAACGGTCGTCTAATACTCGTCCCGTCCAGTCGTTTGCCTCACCTAGCTCCACATCTCGACAGTACTGCCACAAATGCAAGCGCTCATGGCGCTAAATTCCAACAGCCGCGGAATTCGGCCATGATGTTCAGGTGAATGACTCTCAAAACGGCGACTATTTTTCGGACCCCGTCACAGTCAACTGGACACTACGAAGAGGCCTCGCATCAGCTGTGACAGCCGTTGTCGTTTTACTGCTAGGCATCATCATTTGGGTCGCGTCAACAACTCGAGGGGCTTCACAGGTCTCAACTTTTCCTACCGGTCTCCTGGCAGTGATCCCACAAGAAGGAGATCAGGCTCCCCGCCAAGGTCTAGTAGGTGTTTCGCTAAGCCCAGGGTGGCACCCCACGCTAACGATCGACGGGGTGCCAATTCCCGATAATCAATTAGGAGCGGGTACTCGCCAGCTTGGGGAATTTTTCTTCTCGCCCGGTGAGGGCTTAGCCATCGTTGAGATGCGCACCGGTCAGGTATGTGCTCATGTAGTTGCGGTGCCACTGATGGACATTGAGGTTGACAACATCGACTACCGGTGGTGTTGGGCATCGTTTTAAAACGCGGAGCCTAAAGCACCTGTCCGGTTTCGAGGAGTTGACGGAATTCTGGCTCACCGAGGATAGGCACCCCAAGATCACTAGCTTTGTTGAGTTTGGTTTCGCCGGCCTCTGCCCCTACGACCAATGCGTACGTGTTTTTAGAGACGCTGCCAGGGGATTTCCCGCCTCGAGCAACAATCGCCTGTTTCGCTTCTTCTCGCGTAATAAACCATCCCTCTAAGGAGCCGGTGACAACGATGGAGCGACCCGCCAGAATTTGTGGGACATCCACTTCGCCTTCGACCAGATCGAGACGAACTCCATTAATTCGGAGCTTTTCGACTACGGCTCTGTGATGATCGTCCGCGAAAAAGTTTGTGACGCTTTTTGCTATGACCGGTCCGATCCCGTCGATCGCTGCAATGTCGTCGACCGCGGCGAGTGAAATCGTGTCAATATCGCCAAACCGACGAGCCAGCAGTTCGGCGGTGCTCGGACCCAGATGTTCAACACCTAGTCCGATGAGAAGATTCGCCAAAGGGCACTCGCGTGCTTGATTGATGGCGGTCAAGAGATTCCTGACAAGGGTTTCATTGCTGGAGTCGCTAACCAAGACCTCTAGAAGCTGTTGTTTCGTCAACGCAAACAGGTCACCTACGTCTTCAACAAGCCCCTTTTCAACGAGAAGCCGTACGGTTCGTTCCCCTAAACCTTCGATATCTAACGCGTTTCTGCTGGCGAAATGACTGATGCCTGTTTCTATTCGCGCCGGGCACCGCCGGTTGACGCAGTAGGTGTTTGCGTCACCTTGGGATCGTTCGAGGCTCTCCCCACAACTCGGGCACACCTTCGGAAATTCCCAGGGCGTTGACGCAGCCGGTCGATCGGCGCGGACCGGACCGACAACCTCTGGAATCACGTCACCCGCTTTGCGGACAATAACGGTGTCGCCTGGTCGAACGTCTTTGGCTGAGACCTGATCTTCGTTATGTAACGTTGCCATTCCTACCGTGGACCCGCCAACAAAAACTGGTTCCAGAACGGCGAATGGCGTTGCCCGACCAGTGCGCCCAATCGAAACTTTAATGGTCGTCAGTCGCGTGGTTTTTTCTTCGGGCGGGAATTTGAAAGCTATGGCCCAACGAGGCGCCCGGCTCGTCGATCCCAGGATTTCTCGTTGAGCTAAGTCAGCAATCTTGATCACCACTCCGTCGATTTCGTAATCAGGGCTATGCCGGTTTGCCATCCACGCTTCGCAGAATTGGCGAACCTCGGCGAAGTCTGAAAATTGCTGAAGTTCAGGGTTTACCGGTAGCCCAAGCCGTTCAAGCAAATCAAATGTTTGCTCAGACGATTCCATCTTCGGGCCACCAACAACTTCGCCGAGTTGGTAGCTCCAAAATGCCAGTTTCCGTGACGCTGTTACTGACGGATCTTTTTGACGAAGGCTGCCAGCGGCGGTGTTTCTTGGATTCGCGTAGGGCGCGTCACCTTTTTCGAGTTGTTCGTTATTGAGTTCTTCGAATCGTGAGATTGGTAGATACACCTCTCCTCGTACTTCTAGGACCGTGGGGGCGTTTTCGATGCGATGAGGGATGTCCTTAATGGTCTTAACATTCAGAGTTACATCTTCTCCGGTTCGACCGTTTCCGCGTGTCGCCGCTTGAGCCAAGTCTCCATTTTCATAGCGAACCGATACGGCCAGACCGTCGAACTTCAACTCGCAAACGAACGCATGAGTCTCCGTTTCACCCAAACTCTTGATGGTCCTGTCGTGCCACGCGCTCAGTTCGCCAAAGTCCATAGCGTTATCGAGCGACATCATCGGGACCCGATGTTCGACTGCTGAGAAAAGCTCGTTCGGTGTGGCTCCGACCGCAAGGGTTGGTGAGTCGACAGTCACGAGATCTGGACGGCGGGTCTCAATTTCTTTTAATTCGCGTAGCAATTCGTCGTAGGTGGAATCGGGCACGCTGGGCCGATCACGTCCGTGGTATGCCTCGTTATGAGCCGCTACCTGAGCTCGTAGTTCAGCCGCCCGATCATGGTCTGAATCAGATTCACTCATGACAAACCCGACTCTAGCTAGCCAAAGGCAAGGGATTTACGGTTCTGATACATCAATAGTTAGGACCAGTGACTCCAAATAAGCCACGATTGAGGTGTGGACGTTCGAACACCGCTCAGAATCTTTGTCTGTCTATGGGCGTTATTGCCGTTCACGGTGGGTGCTGTTATCGACACTGCGTTGAGTAATCAGCCCGACCTATTTAAGGTCTGCGTGTCGATCGGAGTGTGGACCCTATGGGTTGTAGTGCTCGGGGCTTCCATGATTCGCCGACCTTGGGGATTAACGGTTATGCGAATCGTCGTTCCATCGGTGATGCCCGCGTTGTTGTTTGCCACCTCGGGTGGAAATATTTCGATCGCCTCTCTTACGTTGGCGATCGGACATACTGCGGCGGCTTGTGTACTGGCGTTACTGCCCGAAACTGGAAATGTCATGGTTGATGGTTTGAGCTACGGCAATGAGCGACGTTTCTTACTTCGTGCACCCGGAGCAATTCTGGTTGGTCCGCTTCCTCTTGTTTGGGCTCTTGTTGTGTTCGGAGCCACCTCAGGTCCCTTGTTGCTAGCGTCCGACAAGTGGCTGATAGGAACCGTTTTGACGGGAGTGGGGTGGCCAGTAGCCGCACTTGGCTTCCGGTCGCTGCACCAACTGGCGCGCCGCTGGGTCGTGTTCGTCCCTAATGGCTTCGTCATTCACGACTACCTAGCGGCGAGGGAACCCTTCTTGCTTCGAAGTCAGGATTTATCTTCGCTCGGGCCTGCTACCGCTGACCTCAACATCGACACCCCTGACTTGATTGACGTCAGTCAGTTAGCACCAGGTCCTGTGCTCCAAGTCGCGTTGCACGGAGAAGTGGAAGTCGTGCCGCGCACTCGCGGCACTAGCGAGGTGAGAGTAGTGAAAAGCATCCTGTTCTCGCCTACGCGACCCGGAGCGGTACTGCAAGAGGCTCGGTTGAGAAGGCTGGTGCGTTGAGTTTCAGCTGGCAGTCGCGCCACCAACAACAGCGTCGTTCGAATAGAAGACCACGGCTTGGCCGGGGGAAACTTTTTTGCGGGTTTCAACCCAACGCAGCGAGCCATCGGAGTTGAGTTGCGCTGCAGCCGGCTCGCCGTGAGCACTGATTTGAGCATCGATTAGCCCAACATGGGTTTGGCCTACCCAAGTGTGATTAGTAAGGCGCACCGTTTGTGAGAGGAGGTCCTGGGCGCCGCCTACCACTACACGTCGAGAAGGAACATCGACGTTGACCGCGTATGTGCGCTCCGCATTGCCTCCCAAATCAAGCCCTTTTCTTTGACCGATGGTGACTAATTCGACCGCGTCGACTGAGCCAAGAGTTTTTCCTTCTGTGTCGACAATCTCAGCCGGGTGCAAGTCGAGACGGTCAGATAGGAAGCGGGCGCGTCCTTCTGACGCGGTGATGAAACAAACATCTTGGCTGTCTGGCTTGGTGGCAGAACGCAGGCCCAGGTTTCCAGCTAGCTCTCGAACTTGTGGCTTGGTCATTTCACCGACCGGAAATTTGAGCATCTCCAAGTCGTCTTGGGAGATCATGTAAAGGACGTAGGACTGGTCCTTTGTTTCGTCGACTCCTCGAGCAATTCTTAATCCGCCATCGGTTTGGACAATTCTTGCGTGATGACCGGTAGCTAAGGCATCGAAACCCAACCTTCGTGCTCGATCCAGAAGGGCATCAAATTTGATGTGTCGATTGCATTCGATACATGGGTTAGGTGTGAGCCCCGACGCGTGAGCGACGACATATGGTCGGACCACGTGTTCGTCGAATTCATCGCCATAATTAAAAACAAAATGGGCAACATCTAATTGTTGAGCGACACGGCGAGCATCATCCACATCGGAAACCGAGCAGCAGCCTTGGTCTTGAGGACCGCCCCAAAGCTTGAGCGTCACACCGGTTACCTCGTGTCCTTCTTGCTTGAGGAGTGCAGCGGTTACGGCGCTATCCACGCCTCCTGACATTGCCACTAAGACTCGACTCATGTCGAACCTCGCATTTGTTCAACACACCGCGGCACGACTTCGAGCGCATGATCAATTTCCCACTCTTCGCTGCACCAACCAAGCGACAACCGTAATGAGCCGGCAGCAGCCGTTCGGTGAACGCCCATGGCGGTAAGTACGTGTGATGGGTCCATAGCACCGGATGCGCAGGACGCCGCCGCAGAGGCCATCAAATCAAAGCGCTCCAGCAGGACGAGCAAGGCTTCGCTCTCAATGTCCTCAATAAGAAGTTGAAGGAGACCGGCAGCTCTTCTCGACTTTGGGATGGTCGCATGACAGCCAGGTATCGCTGCAACTAAGCCTTCGGCAAGACGGTTACATAGCAACCCGAGTCGGTGAATTTCATCGATTCGAGATTCGTCGAGGGCCTGCAAAGCGCATCCTAGAGCCACGATTCCTGCGGTGTTGTGGGTTCCGCTTCGACGTTCCGCTTCCTGTCCTCCACCTAGTAGCTGCGCGTTCAACTCAACGTGGGGACGAGTCGCGAGCACACCGACTCCCTTAGGGGCACCAAACTTGTGTCCGCTGAGCGACATGAGGTCTGCTCTCGCCGCGGCTTTAGCTATGTCCATCCAATTGACCGCTTGAACAGCATCCGTGTGGAGAAGCGCTCTCGGCGCTTGCCGGTCACGAACCTCCGCTATGGGTTCGAGATCAATCATCCGCCCGGACTCATTGTTGACCAGCATCACCGACAGAACCGACACTTCGTCGTCAAGGATCGCTTCAAGATGTTCAAGGTCCACATCACCCTCGGGAGTGACTTTTACAATCCGTCCTCTATGCGACTCCACTGGATATAGAACTGCGTGATGCTCGGTCGCGGGGCACGCAGCTATGCCCGAAGAACCACAGGCACCATGAATTGCGAGGTTGTCAGATTCCGTTCCGCCGCTGGTAAACACAATTCCGTGAGGGTCGAAACCAAGCAACTCGGCGCACACCTCTCTGGCATCGTCAATCGCTCGTCTCGAAGAGCGAGCCAAACGATGAGCACCTGATGGATTACCAAATTGGGTGGTTAGGTAAGGCATCATGGAGTCAAGAACAACCGGCCTCACAGGGGTAGAAGCAGCGCAGTCCAGATATGCCAGCCGGTCTAAGTTCGTGCTCTCCATCCCACTTAGGCTAGGCCCCAAATAGAGGTGGCAGCGTGGCGCTATCCAATACGCCGAACTATCAAAGTTCAACTTATGGGGATGGGTTCGCTGATATCTATGATGACTGGTATCAAGATGTGACCGACGTCGACGGCACAGTCGAGTTCATCATGAGTCTTGCCCAAGGAAAAAAGATCCTGGAGCTAGGCGTCGGAACGGGACGCCTTGCTCTACCGATTGCGTCGACAGGCGCTCCAGTATCCGGTGTTGACTCTTCCTCTGCCATGTTGGATCGTCTAGCCAGAAGAGACCGCTCCCATTTGATCGAAACTCACCTTGCGGATATGGCTCACTGGCTGCCAACGGGCCCGTTCCAAGTGATTTTCTGTGCTTACAACACCTTTTTTAATCTAGTGGCGTCGAATGCTCAGGAAAGCTGCCTCGAACTGGTTGGACAGCGACTTAAGCCCAACGGGCGATTCATACTTGAAGCTTTTGCGCCATCTAACTCGCCTGATCTTCCGACCAGAGGAATCGAGTGCCGACACATCGCCGATGCAACCGTGATGAACATAACTATTCGAGAACAGACATCAAGACTGATTCGTGGCCAGAGTGTGGAAATTAGTGAGGGGGGAATCACACTTCGTCCTTGGCGTATCCGTGTTCGGACACCAAGTGAGCTTGACAATTTCGCAGGACGTAATGGTCTCAGATTGCTGGAACGTTGGGAAGATTGGCACCGAACCCCGTTCACGAAGAACAGTGACCGCCATGTATCGGTCTACGCTCCGATTCGTGCGTGACTTTACCGATAAGGGGACAGGCATAAATGGAAATTCGAGCCGTAATTAATCTTCCGGCAACTCCAAATGAGGTCTGGACCTATCTAGCCGATGTCACCAAACACAGCGAATGGATGATTGACGCAGTACGCGTAGAAATCACATCAAAAATTTTGGAAGGCCCTGGACTCACATTTGACTGCCTTACCCCTGTAGGCCCATTTCGACTCCGCGATCGTATGAAAATTCTTGAGTGGGAGCCCGGTCATGTGATGGGCGTCCAACACTCAGGAATCGTTACCGGTTTCGGTCGATTTACTCTTGTCCCCAACACGGGGGGGACTCAATTTTGCTGGGATGAAGCAATCCAATTGCCATGGCACTTTGGCGGCAAATTAGGGGAGCGGGTAGCGAAGCCCATTTTGACCGGTATTTGGAAACGAAATCTGCGGGGACTCCGAAGGCGCATTATTGAACGTCAAGAAGCTGGGCTCGGTCTGGAGCCCGGTGGTTTAATAAATATTGGTTCGGAATGGGAACTTCGCCATTACGGACCCGAGCACGTAGTTCGAACCAGCACTCAAGGCTTGAATCTGTCGCGAGAGGCAGAAGCGCTCGTCGCTGTCAACTCCACTGGCTTTCCAGCTCCTGTGTTCGTGCAACAACTGGACCCTTCATCGATCGTTATGGAACGCCTAGATGGACCCACAATGCTTGAGGATCTCACGTCGAGGCCTTGGACTCTGAGCAGACACGCAAAGAACTTGGCGAGGCTGCATCGCGCGCTGGGAACGGTTGCTGCTCCTTCCCACTGGGAACGAGTAAGCGAAGGGGAGTCCGTGGTGCATCTTGACCTTCACCCCGGGAACATCAAAATGAGTTCACGCGGTCCAGTGGTCTTGAACTGGAGCCGATCGGCCCGCGGCTCTTCAGCGTTCGATGCTGCTGTCACTTACGTGATTCTTCGGACTGGCACGTCGCGCGATGGGCGGTTTGCCCGATTATTGATCGGAACGTTAAGAAAACGATTTTCTAACATTTTCTTGAAGGAGTTCGGAGCAAGCGAAGTGTTACCTCGTGTGCGTGAGGCCGCTGAACTTCGACTCTTGGATGCCGATCTGTCATCGCACGAGAGAGAAGCAGTGTTTGCGCTGGCTCGCGATGAACTTGACTAGCGCTCAGTCACTCTCATCGATTTCGAGAAGACGCTCCGCTGCTGCATAGGGATCAATCTCCCCGCTCTCCAGTTTTTCGTGAAGCTCTGCGCTTTTCGGACTGTCCAAAACTCTTTGCACTCGGGCTTCAAGGCTCCAGTTCAGAATTTTTAACAACTCAGCTTTGATTCGGTTACGTCGGCGCGATGAAAGCTCGCCACTTTGCTCAAGGTAGGAGCGATGTTCTCCAATTGTGGTCCATAGCTCTTGAGCACCATCACCCTCGGTACCCACCGTCATGAGGATCGGAGGTTCCCAATCACCCAACGAGGAGAGCTCCAGCATCTGTTGAATGTCACGACGGGTGTCGTCTGCGCCTCTGCGATCGGATTTGTTAATCACAAAAATATCGGCGATTTCCATTAGGCCAGCCTTGTTCGCCTGAACAGCGTCACCCCAGCCAGGATTCACAACAACCACAGTGGTGTCAGCAGCTTCTGCTATGTCTACTTCGATCTGGCCAACACCGACGGTTTCGATAAGCACCCAAGGCCAGCCAAGCGCATCAAGAACTCGGACTGCTTGTGGAGTAGCGAGGCTTAACCCTCCCAAGTGACCTCGAGTGGCCATAGAACGGATATAGATACCCTCGTCAGTTACGTGATCTTGCATCCGCACTCGATCACCCAGGATTGCGCCTCCGGTAAAAGGTGAAGAAGGGTCAACAGCTAAAATCGCCATCCGCTCGTCTATGGCCCGAACAACGGTCGCGAGCGCCGCAGTCAACGTGGATTTCCCTGAACCTGGAGCCCCCGTCATTCCCACCGTGTGAGCGCGGCCGGCTCGTGCAAACGTGTGGGCTCCAAGTGTTCGTGCTTCTTGGCTTCCGCGCTCAATGATTGACATCAGTCTGGCAAGCGCGAGTCGATGCCCATCGCGTGCTGCCTCGAATAAGGCGACGGGGTCTGTGCTCAGCCGGTTCATCGGGGATGGTCGGATCGCGGACAATAGGTCAGGTCCTCGTGACTAGCGCACCGACCGACGAGAGTTTACCGGCCAAATCTTCATATCCCCGATCGACGTGATGCGCATCCGAAATGATGGTTTCTCCTTCCGCCGCCAGCCCGGCGACCACTAAGGCAGCTCCGGCCCTGATGTCATGAGCTCGCACAGGTGCTCCAGAAAGCCGCTCAACGCCGCGTACCACAGCATGTCGACCCTCAGCCCGAATCTCGGCGCCCATCCGCACTAACTCATCTATATACCGAAATCGGCCGGCGAAAATGTTTTCAGTCACCATTCCAGCACCTTCAGCTACACAAAGAGCCGTCACTAAAAACGGCTTGTAGTCGGTAGCCAAACCCGGGTAAGGGAGAGTCGAAATATCAACCGCTCTAAGCCGGTTCCTAACTTCAACCCGCAGTCCCGATGGCTCAGCCGCCAAACTCATTCCCATCTCTTGGAGTTTGCGAATCAACATTTCCATGTGGTCCGAACGAGCGCCTTTGAGTAATAGCTCACCCCCACATACCGCCACTGCTGACAAAAAAGTGGCGGCCTCTACGCGATCTGGGATCACCGTGTATGTCGTCGGCCGCAAAACTTCAACACCTTCGACTGTGAGACGAGACGTACCCAACCCATCGATCGTGGCGCCCATTTGGGAAAGAAAGTTTGCTAAATCCGTGATCTCAGGCTCACGTGCCGCATTTTCAATAATTGTTGTTCCTCTGGCTAGAACCGCCGCCATCATTAAGTTTTCAGTCGCGCCAACCGAGGGGAATTCAAGTAGCACTTCAGCACCGACGAGTCGATCGGCTTTGCCAGTGATATCGCCATGTTCATGAGAGAAAGTCGCACCTAACTGCTCTAGGCCCTGAAGATGCATATCAATTGGTCGTGAACCGAAGTCGTCGCCGCCTGGCATGGCCACCCTGGCACGCCCAAGTCGCGCTAACAGAGGTCCAAGAACCACAATTGAGGCCCGCATCCGCTCGACCAAGCTGTATGGCGCCACGGGGTCTAGTTCCGCCGGCACATCAATATCGATGCGATTGCCAACTCGCTCAATCTGAACACCCATCGCTTCCAACAACTCACCCATGATGGCGACGTCAGCGATATCGGGGACATTGAGGAGGGAAGTTGATCCCTCAGCCAACAACGAAGCTGCCATCAATTTCAGCGCACTATTCTTCGCTCCGCCGATGGGAACGACCCCATTCAAAGGTCCACTTCCCTGCACAAGGAATCTCTTCACCTCTCCAGTATGTTCACCGAAGTGGCGAAGGACACATCACTCTCGTGGCTCATTTAAAAATCATCCACTATCTAGATGACCAAGAGCTTCTCCGCGTCCGTGCCCCAAGGACCGACCTTGTTGAAGAAAAAGCACTAGGCGACGACCGATTTTCTTTGGTTGATGGTCCTTTCGACTATTACGAACGTTCCCTCGAAGTCAGGTCGGACTCAAACAAGCACACCGTTACCGAGGAATTCAACTACCACTTGTCTGTCCCCTGGTTTGGAGTCCTTTTCCGATGGCCAGTGCGTCATGCTCTACGCAACCGCCGCTACGACGGAACTCAACCGTTCTGGGCTGCGCCCGATCGACTAGGGAAACGAGCTACAACAATTTTCGCCACTCTGTGCGCGATTGCCGTGCTCTCAGGGTTTCTCTCCAACGCGCCAGCAGAGACTCATACCTACGCTGCGGACGAATTCAATGTCGATCAGTTAAGCCAGGGCGTGCTCGGCGCTCTGATACGGATCGGAACACTGTTAGCCATAGCTTGCGCCGTAATTGCGGATCGTCATGGACGCCGTCGAGTACTCGCGTGGGCCATGGGATTTGGGATCGCGGCCTCGTGCGCGGCGGCGTTTGCCCCATCGCTGGGCATATTCGCCATTTGTTTGGTGGTGGTGAGAACCTCTAACGCGACTCTCGCAGCGATTGTCATGGTTTTTGCATTAGAAGAACTACCTGCTGGGAGTCGAGCCTGGGGGCTATCGCTCCTGGGCATGTCAGCCGCTCTGGGGGCAGGTTTCGTTGTCTGGGCACAGCCAATCGCTGGTGTAGCTGAGTGGTCGTGGCGCCTGATCTTCCTGATCCCGGTGCTTATGATTCCAGTCGCTACTGGAGCGATTCGACAACTACCCGAGAGCCGGCGCTTTCGAGGTCATGTTCCCGGAGCAAAGCTACGAAACTATTGGCGCCGAATCGCTTTACTAGGTGGAGCATATTTTCTTCTCGGTCTGTTTCTCTCACCCATTGACTGGTTCAGAAACGAGTATTTACGCGACGAGCATGATTTCACCGCTCTCAAGGTCAGCCTCTTCGTAGTTATTACTGCAACTCCAGGAGGTATTGGTCTATATGTGGCAGGTCGGGTTGCAGATTTACGAGGGCGAAGAATTGTGGTGGTGGTAGCAGCCATAGCCGGGCTTGGATTAACAACTATTTTCTTTAATTCTTCTGGTGTTTTTCTTTGGCCCGTCGCGTTAACTGCAATCACCTTGGCCAGCGGCCTACTCCCAGCGATGGGTGTTTATAGAGCTGAGATGTTTCCTACGGCTGTCCGAGCGCGGGCTGCGACGATTGTGGGAGCGATCGGCGTGGTCGGCGGGTCAATCGGCATTCTGGCCGCCGGTTGGATGCGAGTTCGTTGGGGTTCTTTTGGACCAGTGATGTTTGTTCTCTGGGCAGGTCCGATATTGGCGGCAGTTTTGGTGTGGCGACACTTTCACGAAGGCACTCGACAGGAGCTAGAGGCGCTAAACCCAGAGGACGCACCCAGTGACTAGCCGTACAAAAAGTTACGGGTTAGGGAAGTGCAGCTAGCCACTCACTCACGGCTTCAACGATGTTTTCTCTCTGGCTGCGATTCGATGGGTCGTGCCGACCACCTTTGAGGAATTTCGCGGAGACATCGCTGTTAATTCGATCAAGGTATGGTTCGAATTCAGTCGGTGAGCCGAATGGGTCGTTATCTCCAGACACAAATAGACAGGGCACGTCGATCGCACCAAAGTGATCAACTCGGAGTTTGTCGGGCTTGCTCGGTGGATGCAGCGGATAGCTAAGAAGGATTAGGCCAGCCGCCGACATGCCCTCCGCTACCGCCATCGAACAGACTCGCCCTCCCATGGACCGGCCCCCCAAAACAAGATCGGCAGGGTCACAGCCAAGTTGGGTAGATATTTCTTGGCAATCTTCGAAAAGCTCGGCCACCAGCTTCGGCGCCCGAGGCGGGGTTCTTTTCCCTTCTCGTCGGTAAGAAAATTCGTGCCGGACTACAGGAAGCGGTGCCAACGAATCCTCAAGGGCGCGCAAAGTGGGGTGTTCTTTCGTGCCACCGGCACCCGGCAACAACACCACTCCCGCGATCGACGGCACAGCGATACCTCCTGGGGGCAGAATAGGTGTCGACTCTGGCTGGAGGGGACAAAACATGACAACTACGGAGTTCGGTAACGGAACGGTGCTGAGCGAGGTTTCCCAAGGTGTCGGGGTGATCACCTTGAATCGGCCGGAAACTCGGAATGCCCTCAGCAGCGAGGTCTTGAAGGGGCTTCCAGAAGCCATTCGTTCGCTTGAGCAACATGGCGAAGTCAACGTGTTGGTTTTGACAGGAAACGACCCGGCTTTTTGCGCGGGCCTTGATCTTCGAGAACTCGGCGAATCGGGCGGAACCATCAATCCAGATCAATCCTCAACGTTTCGCGGTCCTTTCCCTAAACGGATAAAACCACTGATCGGTGCCATCAACGGGGTAGCCGTAACCGGTGGACTCGAGTTGGCTTTGGCATGCGATTTCCTCATCGCGTCCGAGAGAGCCAAGTTCGCAGATACCCATGCTCGAGTGGGTGTGATGCCTGGTTGGGGGCTGAGTGTCCTTCTACCGCAAGCAATCGGCGTTCGACGCGCCAGAGAAATGAGCTTGACAGGCAACTACCTCGACGCCGCCACGGCAGCAGAATGGGGGCTAGTCAACCGTGTGGTACCCCACGAGTCCCTTATGTCGACCGTCCACGCCGTAGCTCAAGACATTTGTTCCAACGACCAAGAAGGGGTACGACAAATGATCAACACATATGAACGCACCTCTGGCGTCACTGTTGAAGACGGCTGGGCACTTGAGTCGTCGATGGGTGAGGAATGGTTGCAACGCACCGGCTTCACTCCCCGAAAGGTTGCTGAACGTAGAGCCGATATTCAAGGTCGAGGCAGGGCACAAAACAGTTAGAGATTCATCCCTCACGGGCGTCGATCATCTGAACAATTTGGTTTGCGATTTCTAGACTCGCGGTTGCCGCGGGACTAGGCGCATTCAGGACATGCATGCTGTTTCTTGCCTGTGTTATTTCGAAATCATCAAGCAATTGGCCATCTGCGTCCATTGCCTGAGCCCGCACTCCAGCCGGGCTTGCTTCTAGATCTTGTGCTCTGATCTCAGGTACTAGTCGCTGCAATGCTCGAACGAACGCTTGCTTACTCAGAGATCGCCAAATTTCTCCCGCGCCAGTACGCCAGTATTTGCGCGCCAACTTCCACAAACCCCTGTTCGTTACATGTTCAAAGACTTGCGATGCGCTGACGTCTCGCCACCGATAGCCCTCTCGATCTAACGCCAAGACCGCGTTCGGTCCTGCATGTACTGCTCCATCTATCGTTCGAGTCAAGTGAACGCCCAAAAAGGGGAAACTTGGGTCCGGCACGGGGTAGATCAGACCGTTCACGAGGTCGCACCGTTCGGGAACTATTTCAAAATATTCGCCTCGAAATGGAACTATGCGGTTCCCACCAGATGCTCCGACCATCTCGGCTACTTGATCACAGCGAAGCCCAGCGCAATTAACAACTAGTCCTGAAATTATTTCGCCGGCTGACGTGGAAATCCGGGCTCCTTCGTCAAAGTCTTCTATCCCTAAAACGTTGGTTTCGTATCTGACGACACCGCCAGCCGTTTCGATCTGATGACTGAGAACCTCGCAGACCGCCGCGTAGGAAACTATCCCCGTTGAGGGGACGTGGATGGCCTCGATGCCCGCACAATTCGGTTCAAGTTCAGTGAGCCGGGTGCGATCAATAAGCTCCGCGTCCAAGCCATTCTCTCCTGCCCGAATGTGGAGGGCACGCAATCTGTCGAGCTCGTCGGGGCGAGTCGCCACGATGACCTTGCCACAGACATCATGTTGAATCCCGTGTGCTTGGCAGAAGTCAACCATGGCCCTTCGACCGGACACCGCAAGTCTGGCTTTCATAGACCCGGGCGCGTAATAGATGCCTGAGTGAAGTACTCCGGAATTACGTCCCGTCTGATGCCAAGCTGCACCAGGTTCTCGTTCAAGTACCAGCACAGATCGCCCGGGATGCTCAACGATGTATCGGTGAGCGGTCGCGAGCCCAATGATGCCTGCACCAATAACGACTAGATCAACTCGATTCGATATCAACAGATCACGCGCTCCTTCGGCCAAGCAAAATATTGCGCGCCGCGGTCAAAGCGTCAATCCGACTACCGGCTTCTGACGCTGCTCCACCGTGATCTGGGTGGGCGCTGCGGAGCATTTTCCTGAAGGTTCGGCGAACTAAACGCGAGTCGGGTAAGTCAGTAGGTGATTGCGTCGGAAATCCCAAAACTTCAAGGGCCCAGGCAACTGGGTCGACAATTTGATTTCCGTTCCAGGGAACCTCCGATGAATCCCCGGTTAGATAGCGAAGCAAATCTCGACTGTCTTGGCCTTGCCAACGCCGAGCGGAACGCAACAAGGTGAGCAGGCTTCTACGCGTCGGGGAGGGTTCGTGACCTGCCCTATATAGGGCGGCTAGCACGTGTGGCTCCGGGCGATCGCTGGGAGCTAGCTCAAGTGAAATATTTCCATTGGCGAGGGTGACAAGTCGGTGAGTTGAACGGGTCAGCCCAATGCGGTCTTGTTGCAGGCGGTGTCGGAGTCGCGGTTGAGGAATGCGCCCACCGATTTCAAGTTTGTTCAGCAGTTCGTTTAGGTCGGCGTTTCCATCATCATCTAGCTGCTGCGAGTAATTTGCGACCACCGCGGCGAGCAACAGTCCGCCGGGGCCGGGGGTCGGCTCGAAGTTCAAATTGTCATCGCCTAGAGCAACGCGCCGGGTCGGTACGGCAGGCCGAGAGTGCCAGACGTTTAGCTCGGCCAGAATCACACACGGGACGTTACTAGCGGAACCGACTCACGGCTCATACTGGAGAGCTTCTAGGAGCTAGGGTCAATCCCTATGGCAGACGCCCGTTCCGAGCTACCTGATCGCAATTTGGCACTCGAATTGGTGCGCACAACCGAGGCAGCGGCGCTAGCCGCTGCTCGCTGGATGGGCCGAGGCGACAAGGAAGGCGCTGACGGAGCTGCAGTTGACGCGATGCGAATTATTCTCGGTTCAGTTCCAATGGACGGCATAGTTGTCATCGGCGAAGGGGAAAAAGACGAAGCTCCGATGCTTTACAACGGCGAAGCAATAGGCGATGGCTCGGGCGCTAAGACCGACATCGCTGTTGATCCGATTGATGGCACAACCTTGACCTCCCTCGGCCGCGGCAATGCTATTTCAGTGATCGCTGTCGCTCCGCGGGGAACAATGTTTGATCCTGGTCCGTGCGTTTATATGGAAAAAATTGCGGTTGGGCCCGAATCAAAAGGTTCGGTGTCTATCGAGAAAAGCCCCACTGAAAATCTCAATGCAATCGCGACAGCGACTGGTCGAGGCATCCGCGACCTGACGGCTGTGATTCTCGACCGTGATCGCCACGCCGACTTGATCGACGAGGTCCGCGAGAGTGGAGCACGAATCCGACTGATACCTGACGGCGATGTTGCGGGCGCAATAGCTACAGCGACAAGCGACGGGGCCGACGTTCTCTTCGGTATCGGCGGAACCCCCGAGGGCGTAATTTCAGCAGCCGCATTGAAATGCCTCGGCGGAGAAATCCAAGGAAAACTTTGGCCTCGAAACAGTAGTGAGCGAAAAGCGGCGACCGACGCCGGCTTCGATCTCGATCGCGTTCTCCACACTGATGATCTAGTCCGCTCCGAAGACGTATTTTTTGCGGCTACAGGTATCACCGACGGTGAGTTATTGCGGGGCATTCGGTTTACTGCCGAAGGCGCAATCTCAGATTCTCTAGTGATGCGTTCGAAAAGCGGCACCGTGAGACGCATTGAAGCAACACACAACATCGACAAGTTGAGCGAGTTCGCATCAGTCGATTTCACTTGAATAGGTGACACATTTTTTGATTTCGCCGCAGTGACACGAACACCTCTATGCTCAGTTCTATGCCCGACGCGAACGACTTAGAAGAAGGAACGACCCAACAACTGGACTTCGACAAAGTCGGGAAGATAGGTCGAAATGGACACCAAGTGCTTCCCGTCGTGCTTCAAGAAGCGGACTCTGGTGAAGTGTTGTTTGTGGGCTATGCAAACGACGAAGCGTTCCGTATGACCTTGGAGCTAGGAAGCGCAGTGCTTTATTCAACGTCGAGAGACGAGGTCTGGCACAAAGGAGCAACTTCGGGCGACACTCTGTCGTTAGTGGACGTACGAGTGAACTGCGAACAGAATTCACTGTTGTACCGCGTGCGGCGAGACGGGGGCGGCTCCTGTCATACTTTGGACGAAAATAGCGCTACTAGATCAGGCTGCTACTACCGAATCGTGACTAGTCCAAACGAACTTACATTCGGCGACTGAACAAGAGAACGTTCAGATCGCTAATGTTTCCGTCTCTTTGGGCCTCAAGGGAATAGACGATCAGGAACTGGCGGCTACTTGTATACGAGTTTCGGCCCATTTTTTTGCGTTGGCAGCGTCCACATCCTCCGCATCAGAGGAAAGCGCTTCTTCCGCGACCGCTAAATCTGACTCAGCTTCGGACAGGTCTATATCTCCAGCGGCCATCGCACCGTCACTGAGGATCGTTACGGCATTTCCGCTCACCTCAACGAAACCCCCATTTATTGCGAGGGAGATAACCCCATCATTTGCCCACAACTGAGCCTGACCAATGTCAAGCGCGCCAATGAACGCGGCGTGGTTCTCGAGAAAAGCGATATCCCCGTCAACTGTGCGAGTAACTACTTGAGAGCACTCACCCGAAAAGAGCACTGCTTCAGGAGAGACAAATTCAACCTGCATGTGTGGGCCTCTCTGTAGAAATTAGGACTGCTCGAGTTCGCGGGCCTTAGCCATCGCTGCTTCAGCATTTCCTACGTTCAGGAATGCCTGTTCGGGAAGGTTGTCGAGTTCTCCGCTGCAGAGCATTTCGAATGATTCGACTGTCTCATCGATCGGGACGAAAACCCCGGGTAGACCCGTGAACACTTCAGCTACGAAGAACGGTTGAGACAAGAAGCGTTGAATTTTCCGTGCTCTATTAACGGTGATCCTGTCTTCTTCGGACAATTCATCGAGACCGAGAATCGCTATGATGTCTTGGAGTTCTTTGTATCGCTGCAGAATTTCTTGAACTCTGCGAGCGACTCCGTAGTGCCGATCTCCAACAACCTCTGGGGTCAGAATGGTTGATGTCGAAGCGAGCGGGTCGACTGCAGGGTAAATACCGAGCGAAGCAATCTGACGGCTCAATTCGGTCGTTGCATCCAGGTGGGTGAAAGTAGTGAAGGGCGCTGGATCGGTGTAGTCGTCAGCAGGAACGTAGACAGCTTGCAACGAGGTGATCGAATGTCCCGCCGTCGAGGTAATTCTCTCTTGGAGTTCGCCCATTTCGTCGGCGAGATTTGGCTGGTAGCCCACTGCTGACGGCATTCGCCCAAGCAACGTCGATACCTCAGATCCGGCTTGAACGAAGCGGAAAATGTTGTCTACGAAGAGCAAAACTTCCTGCCCTTGAACGTCGCGAAAGTACTCGGCCATCGTCAAAGCAGATAGGGCGACGCGGAGTCTGACGCCGGGGGGTTCGTCCATTTGACCGAAAACCAGTGCCGTCTTTTCCAAGACGCCTGATTCTTCCATCTCGAGATATAAGTCCGTTCCCTCACGAGTGCGTTCTCCTACCCCAGCAAAAACTGATACCCCGCCATGCTGGGACGCAACACGGTTGATCATCTCTGTGATCAGAACTGTTTTCCCGACACCGGCTCCGCCGAATAGTCCAATCTTCCCACCTTCGAGATACGGCTCAAGAAGGTCAACTACTTTAATCCCTGACTCGAACAGCTTGGATTTGGGTTCCAAGGTGTGGAAATCAGGCGCGGGTCGATGTATCTCCCAACGGTCGGCGACCTCTCCTATGTCATCTGTATCGAGAGGTTCTCCAAGAACGTTAAAGATGTGACCGAGTACGCTGTCCCCCACTGGAACCGTGATTCCGCGTCCGGTGTTTCGGACCGCTGTGCCGCGAGTCAAGCCGTCGGTCGCCTTCAAACAAATGACGCGTACTCTGCCTCCACCAATTTGCTGCGCAACCTCTCCACCAATAGTCACCAACGAGCCTTCGAGGTCTACATCCATCTCCACGAAAGTATTGATCTCGGGGAGCGAATCACGCGGAAATTCAACGTCGACCACTGGGCCAGCGATGGCAATAACTCTGCCGTCCTTGGTTTCAGTGTTGTCTTCGGTCATTGTCATTTTTGGGTCTCCTGAAGACTCAGGCGTCGCTTCGGTCGGGTATGAGGGCTGCGAGCGAACCCTCTAAGGATTGTGTGATGGCATCGTCAAGATCATGGTCACCGTCGTCACTCATTGCTTCGGATCCACTGACGATCTCCATGATTTCGGTGGTAATCGCCTCTTGGCGGGCACGATTCATTATTCGCGTGAGATTGGTTTTTAGGTCCTCTGCGTTGTCCGTCGCTGCTTTCATTGCACGTTGACGCGCTGCGTGCTCCGATGCCGATCCTTCCAACAAAGCGGCGTAGAGGCGGGCTTCGACGTAACGCGGTAGAAGCCGGCTGAGGATCTCCGCTGGTTCCGGTTCGAATTCGTAGCCACCTCCAGCCGTGTTCTCACTCGCGTCCGCTCCGATTTCAGAGGCCTCGAGCGGCATAAATTGATCAACAGTTACTTCCTGACTACCCATCGAAAGGAACCGCGTATAGGCGAGATAGACCTGCTGAACATCACCGCTCTCAAAAAGCTCAGCTACTGATTCGGCCATGGTTTTGGCGTCGCTGTAGTTCGGTTGGTCAGAAAATCCTTCATACGCCGCGTGAACCTCGTATCCCCGGAAGGAGAAGTAGCCGGCAGCTTTTTTGCCTGAAAGAACTAACACATACTGTCGACCTTGTGCCTGGTCAGCTGTGATCGCTCGCTCTACTGCTCTAAGGACATTGTTGTTGTAGCCCCCGCACAACCCTCGATCGGCGGCGATTACAACGTACGCGACTCGGTTTACTTGATCTGCTTGTGTGAGGAGCGGATGGTCCACACCAGCACCACCACCAGCCAAATTAGTGATTACGTCTGTAACTTTTTCAGAATACGGCTTAGCGGACCGAACTCGGCCTTGCGCTTTCACAATGCGCGAGGCAGCGATGAGTTCCATCGCTCGCGTGATCTTTTTTGTGGCTTCAATCGAACTAATTCGACGCCTAAGAATACGCTCCTGACCACCTGCCATTTTAAATCAGACCTCGGAGTCGCTCTCGGGGGCATCCACACTTACCTGGAACGTTGCCTTGAAGGTTTCTACAGCTGCCTTGACTTGATCTTCAGGCAGCGACCCCGTAGTGCGGATCTCGTCCAAGAGTCCTGCGTTACGGGTTTTCAGAGCCTCTAACAGTTCGGCTTCGAAACGTTGAACATCTTCAACTGGCAGATCGTCCAGAAGGCCATTCGTGCCTGCGTAGAGCGAAATCACCTGCTCTTCGACGGGCATCGGACTGTTGAGACCTTGTTTGAGTAACTCAACAAGTCGATATCCACGTCCTAGCTGAGCTGCGGAAACGGCATCTAACTCAGAACCAAAGGTTGCGAACGCTTCAAGGTCTCGGAATTGGGCGAGATCAATTTTTAACGTTCCGGCAACGCTCTTCATTGCTTTAGTTTGAGCTGCGCCACCGACTCGGGACACCGATACGCCGACATCGACCGCAGGGCGTACACCTGATTTGAAAAGGTCATCTTGAAGATAAATTTGACCGTCGGTGATCGAGATGACGTTCGTGGGGATGTACGCGGAAACATCACCAGCTTTCGTCTCAATGACAGGCAACGCAGTAAGCGAGCCAGCACCTTGTTCGTCGGAGAGTTTCGCCGCGCGTTCTAACAACCGGCTGTGTAGATAGAACACATCGCCGGGATATGCCTCGCGGCCTGGTGGACGTCGAAGTAACAGCGACAACTGTCGATACGCCTCAGCCTGCTTTGATAGGTCGTCATAGACGATGAGGGCGTGCTCGCCATTTTCCATCCAGTGCTGACCCATTGCGCAACCTGCGTATGGTGCCAAGTACTTGAACGGAGCCGAATCCGCAGCCGGCGCGGCGACAACGACGGTGTAATCCATCGCTCCGCGTTCTTCTAAAACATTAACGACCTGCGCGACAGTGGAACCTTTTTGGCCCACAGCCACGTAGATGCACTTCACACCCAATCCTGCCTGGTTGAGGATGGTGTCGATAGCTATCGATGTCTTACCGGTCTTTCGATCACCGATAATCAGTTCCCGCTGGCCACGTCCTACAGGGGTCATCGAGTCAATGGCTTTTATGCCTGTTTGGAGGGGCTCATGAACCGGTTGACGACCCATGATCCCAGGGGCCTGAATCTCCATACGACGCGGTTGAGCGCCCGCTATGGGGCCCTTGCCGTCGATCGGCTCACCGAGAGCATCTACGACTCGGCCTAGAACGGCGTCACCTACAGGGACCGAAAGAATTCCACCGGTGGACTTGACGTTCTGGCCTTCTGCGATGTTCTGGACATCTCCGAGAACCACAGCGCCAATCGAATCGGCGTCAAGGTTCAAGGCGAGTCCTACGTCGCCGCTCTCGAATTCGAGGATTTCGTTTACAGATACATTCGGTAACCCTGAAACTCGAGCAATTCCGTCGCCAACCTCGAGGACTCGCCCGACGGTGCCTGACTCTAGTGAAGAGTCAAAGCCTTCTAGATTCTTTTTGATGGCTGCAGTTATCTCAGCAGCATCGAAGCTCAAATCAGTCACGACAGACGCTCCTTCATTTTTTCGAGACGAGTACGAACTGATCCGTCAAACACGGTGTCACCTACTTGGGCAACGACGCCGCCAAGGATGTCGGGATCAACAACCACAACGACGTCGATATTCATTCCAGTTGCACTGGAGAGGGCGGATCGGAGACGATCACGTTGATCATCATTCAGAGCTACAGCAGATCTAACTTCTGCCACTGCTTGGCCGCGAGCTTCCGCAGCTTGGCGGACGAGCTCATCGGATATGGGGCCAATTTGGCTTCCTCGGCCAGCACCGACCAACATGCTCACCAAATTGATGGTGATAGGTGATGCGGTCGCACCCAGCAAGTCTTCAAGCACTCCGATTCGACGTGATGCTGGTATCGCGCGGTCGCTTAGGGTTGAACGCAACTCGTCAGAAGATTCGACGGTCTTACCAAGTTGATATAGCTCATCTGCGACGCGGTTAAGTTCACCCTCAGCGCCAGCCAATTTGGCCAGCCCAGCGGCGTACTCCTCCACTTTCTCGGTCATCGCTTTCCTCGTTCTATCCAAATCGGGGCACCACGACCATTGGACCGCAGTACCGGGGCCTCACCATCAAACGTCAGGGAGGCTTTCTTCATGCCAGCGTCAGTTGCCAACCGACTCGATGTAGTCATCAACTAACCGCGCGTATGCAGCTTCATCCAAACTCGATCGGACTATCTGCTCTGCTGCTCCAACGGCAAGAGACGTCACCTGCGCTCGCAAGTCAGCAAGAGCCCGGTCCTTGGCAGCTTCAATGTCAGCTTCGGCTTGGGCTCGTTTTTCGGCGATCTCTGGCTCGATCGCCGCAATGCGGTCTTGTCGCACCTGTTCGGCGTCCGACCGGGCGGCTTCAATAATTCGCGCCGCTTCAGCTTGTGCTTCGGCCAGCTTCGCGTCATATTCTCCCCGCAAGCTCTCGGCGTCGCTGCGAGCAGAGTCAGCAGCATCAAGATCGCCTTGGATCTTCTCAGATCGAGCGTCCATCGCCTTTTTCAACCCCGGGTAGGCGAACTTGGCCATGACGGCAAAGAGAATGAGGAACGAAAGGGTTCCCCATATCACCTCATCCATCGCCGGGATAATCGGGTTCGGGGCCTCCGCTACGGCGTTGGCCTCATCAACTACTGCAGAAGCTAGCGCTCCAAGAATGCTCATCTGCTCCTCCTACGCGAAGTTGAGGAGGATGAACACCACGAAACCAATGAGGGCAAGAGCCTCGGTGAACGCGATGCCGAGGAACATGGTCGTGCGGACCATTCCTGCGGATTCGGGCTGTCGGGCCATAGCAGTAATCGCGTTGCCAACTACCAGTCCGATGCCTACGCCTGGGCCAATGGCTGCAAGGCCATAACCCAGACCAGCACCAACTGCCTTTAGGCCGTCTACGGCGTTGTCAGCTTGTGCGAGCAAATCAATCACTCGTCTCTCCTATGTTTTATTGAATCTAGTGCTCGGGATGTAACGCTCCGCCGATATATACGGCGGTCAGAATTGTGAAGATGAAAGCCTGCAAGAAGGCAACGAGAATTTCGAAGCCGGTGAGACCGATCAACACAACGAACGGAGCCCAAACAATCACTGCTAGCGGACCCCAGGTCCATAGCGCGGTTGTGAGAACTGCGAATGTAACTAACAACAAATGTCCGGCCAACATGTTGGCGAAAAGCCGGACGGCTAACGAAAACGGTCGTACCAAGAAGGTAGAAACAAACTCGATTACCGCTACGAGGGGTAAAAGGGCTCCAGGAACACCAGGCGGGATAACCGTGTTCTTGAAATAACTGAAAAAGCCCTGGCTTTTAATTCCTACTGCGTTAAAGACACACCAGACGATGATGGCGAGGACAGCGGGCGCTGCCATGCGCGAATTAGCTGGGAACTGAATGAAGGGGATGACTTCGGTGATGTTCGCGAAGAAGATGAAGAAAAATAGCGACAACAAAAACGGCATGAATCGCATGCCGTCAGGACCGATCGTTTGCATGACGACGTTTTCGCGCACAAAGTCGATGGAGGACTCAGCGACGGTTTGCACGCCCTTGGGTACGAGGGCGCTCTTTCGGATCGCCAGAACAAATATGGTCAGTGGGGCAAGCATTGCCCAGAGATAAATCAGACCAACTTTGTTCAACTCGAAAGCAGTGCCATTAAAGAGAATTCCGGGCCATTCCAACAACTCCGCTATGGGCGGGAAGTGCAGTCCGTATAGCAGTTGGATCACTTCATCTCCTTGCGTTGCTTTTGCGCCAAGCGGGCAGGTCCGAGTCCCGGATACGCAAGTGAGAGAGAAACATAGCGCGTCTCCCAGACCAGCAACCCAAGATGAGAGACGATAATCGTTATGCCCAAGGGGACCGGGGCAAAAACGCTGATTTTACTTGCAGCGATAACCGCGATGGTGAGGACAGCCAACCGCAGAATGAATCCACCGAGAGCGGCGAACATCAAGGCTCCAGGGGAAATACGGCCCGCCCATGTCAGCAACCCGGCTGCAGCGATGAAATTAGCGAAGACCAACGCTATTCCGTATGCCCCCGAGGCAACCCCATCTGTACCCCAAATCAGAAATGAAAGGACAAGCCAAGCCGGGGCGACTTTGATTCCTCGCCAAAGCATGTCGGCAACGATCTTTTTTTCGGGTTCTGTGTTGACAATTACGCCGTCGTGGCCAGTCGTCAAACGTTCGTCCAATTTTTCGTTCACTGGTCCACCCGCTCGTCGAGAGTGACGCCAGTGGGTAAACGGCCATCTATTTCTTGAGGTAAGTCCAAACCACGGCGATTGCGGGCGCGATTGGTGGCCATCTCGAGTTCGATCCCGCCCATGCGACCTGTGTACCGGTACCACTCAGCGGTGATCTTTACTAAAAAGGCCAGAGCACCCACAGCGACAGCAATCCACGGACCGGTGTTTAACCAACGGTCAAAGAGCCAACCACCTCCAGCAAATACCGCCGGGGTCACCACAATCTCAACCGAACGAGAAAAGGCGTCGTCGGTACCGAATTGTCGTTGATTCTTAGAGAGCGCTGAGCCTCGCATACGACAGACAGTCTCCGGACCGGTGGGAAATGACGGATGCTTCAAGAAGCGGACTCACCCTATTGGGGGTACCCACTCGTTGCAAGCGCCCAACCAACCAATCATCTGTGTTGGAAATTTACAGGTGCGGTGATGCGCTCTGCATATCGGTCTTGCCTTCTGCTCCCACTCGATGTTGAGGTCGCAGGAGTAGAAGAAGCAGAACCGCTACGCCAGCCAAAGCAAACGGCAATATCGCATCCCCACTGCCAGTCATGGTTGGCACCAGCGCGACACCGGAAAGCAAACCAGTCCAAGCCCAAAGAAGAAGAACGGTTCGACGATGACCATGTCCCATTCGCAGGAGCCGATGATGAAGGTGGTCTTTGTCCGCTGTCGCGATCCCTTCACGTCTATAGGCGCGACGGGCGACAGCTAAGGCAACGTCGAGTAAAGGCACACCTAGAATTAAGAAGGGGATCGCTATCGGAGCGAAGAAAAAATAAACCTGACCACTGAACTGATCAACGACTCGGCCACCCACAGTCATGGTCGCAGAAGCCATCAGTAATCCCAATAGCAGCGCTCCCCCATCACCCATGAAGATTCGGGCCGGGTGGAAGTTGTGAGGGAGGAAGCCGAGACACACCCCGAGGGTCACGAGTGCGAGCAGTGGACCGAGGTTGGTATCGCTGATCAGGCCTGCATTCTGCAATTCCCCGCTGTAGATATAGAAGGCTCCCGCGGCGATAGCGATGGTCCCAGCAGCAAGGCCGTCTAGACCATCGATCAAATTCACTGAATTTGCGACCACCACAACTAAGAGAACCGTGATGAGGGTCGCCCAATCTGCTGAAAGGACCACTAGCTGCCCAAAGGGCACTCTGAAGTAAAAGAGGGTGACACCTAAAACGGCAAGGAGGCTCCCCGATAGCACTTGCCCAGCCACTTTCGCTGGCGCTGACAACTCCCGTAGATCGTCAATCGTGCCGATAGCGAACATGACAGTGGCCGCGACTACCACCGCTAACGCCTCAGAAGATCCTGCAAAAACTTGAGCAAACCCTGACAGGCGACTTGCCAGTACCAAGGCGGCCAGCATGCCCAAGAACATTGCGCCGCCGCCGCCAGTCATGGTTGGGCGCTGATGGACACCCCGCTCATTAGGGTCCTTCACGGCACCCATTTTCGGCGCGATTTTCATAACAACGAACGTGCTCAAGTAGGTCACGATCGTTGCTGCACCCAGCACAAGTGCGTGTTGGAGTGTCCGGCTCACTGGATTGTCCTACTTACCGGCGACATCAGTCGCGGGCTGCGACCCGTGTGCCCATCTCTCAAGCCTAGTTACGCGACAGAGATCTCGTGGGGAGGGGCGTCATCGCAGGTTTGACTCCCTGCGATGAACTTCAATCCGGGTAGGGGGGAAACTTTGCACAAAGTTCAGCTACCTCACGAGCGATCGCTTGAACTGCGCCTGTGTCGTCACGCTGGCGCAGTATGCGTGCCGTGAAGTCAGCAATCATCGCCATTTCGTCGGCCCCCATACCCTGCGTAGTGACAGAAGACACTCCCATCCGTACGCCGCTCGTTACAAAGGGAGACCGAGGGTCATCAGGAATCGTGTTCCGATTGAGAGTCACTCCCCCAAGATCAAGTACTTCTTGGGCCACTTTCCCTGTCAGGTCACCATCGAAGCTTCGCAGGTCTACAAGCAGAAGATGATTATCCGTGCCTCCTGAAACCAATCTGAACCCCTGGGCAGCGAGAGCATCTGCCAGCGCTCCAGCATTCTGAACAATACGCGCTGAATACTCGGCGAACCCAGGGTCGAGTGCTTCTCGAAATCCGATCGCCTTGGCTGCAATCACGTGGTCTAGAGGGCCGCCCTGGTTACCTGGGAACACTGCCCTATCAATTTTTTTTGCGAGGGCTTCGGTTGAAAGGATGCAACCGCCTCGAGGTCCTCGAAGAGTCTTGTGGGTGGTGAAGGTAACAACGTCGGCGTGGGGAACAGGATTCGGATGCTGCCCTCCCGCAATTAACCCAGCTATGTGAGCCGCATCAAACATAAAATATGCGCCGATTTCATCGCACACCTGTCGGAACGGCTCAGGGTCAATCCGTCTCGGGTACGCGGTAGCGCCAGCGACGATCAGTTTTGGGCGCTCAGCGAGAGCGGTCACGCGCATCGCTTCGTAATCGATTCTTTCGTCGCTCGCTGTCAGGCCATAGGAAACAAAATTGTAGAAACGTCCGCTGGCGTTCACCGGTGAACCGTGGGTGAGGTGTCCACCATGGTCAAGGCTCATTCCCATCACCGTGTCACCAGCATCAAGGAGCGCCATGTAGACCGCGGCGTTGGCTTGTGAGCCTGAATGGGGTTGAACATTTGCGTGTTCAGCGCCAAATAGTTGTTTGACTCGGTCGATTGCTAATTGTTCTACTACGTCAACATGAGAGTTGCCTCCGTAGTAGCGGCGACGTGGATAGCCCTCGCTGTACTTGTTAGTGAAGACGCTGCCAGTCGCGCCCATCACCGCTGGCGAAGCAAAGTTTTCTGAGGCGATGAGTTGAAGGCTTGTGGCTTGACGTTCCACTTCTTGCTGAATGAGTTGTTCGATTTCAGGGTCCGGTCCAACCGTCCACACGGCGTTGGGGGTCGTCATGGATCTGCGCCTTTCGCAATTGTCGAGGCTGATTGCCGTAAAAGCATGCCTCGAACGTTGAGTGTTTATACGCGCGTTCTACGCCGAGCCTTCGTCTGCGCTGTCAAGAGCATCCAGCTTCGCGATTCGTTGCTGATGACGCCCACCTTCAAATGAGGCGGCCAGGTAAGCCTCAACTATGTCTAACGCCATCTGCTCAGCGACGAAACGAGCTCCGATTCCGATCACGTTGGCGTCATTATGTTCACGGGTCAAGCGTGCAGATGTGGTGTCGTGAACTGTGGCGGCTCGAATCCCGGGAATTTTTCCGGCGGCCATGACGATGCCGATACCACTCCCACACACAACGATGCCGCGCTCTGCGCCACCATTGGCAACTGATTCCCCAACTGCCGCTCCGTAATCGGGATAATCCACTCTGCTCTCGTTGTTAGTTCCACAATCGACGATTTCATGACCGCCATCTAGCAAGTGTTGGGCAATGATTTGTTTAAGCAAGAATCCTGCATGATCGGCTCCAAGAGCAATAACAGACAACGAAGACCTCCCAACGGGCGTGTCGTTATCTTCGCGCGCGAATAGACACGCGCGGTGACGCGTTTTGCCCATAGCGAGCAGTCAACGATTTAGCCACCAAGGTCAAGTTCGATCTCTCCTATCGGGCCAGAGCGAAGCACCCTAGGGGTGTCGCCTGTTACGTCGACAACTGTCGACGCGGTTCCACCCGGAGACCGTCCCGGGATCACATAGTCGACATTGGCTGAAAGTTGGGCCGCCGCGTCTTGGGCGCTGTTGAGGGTTTCGACCCCATGCAAGTTCGCGCTAGATCCGGTGACAGGACCGACGTCGTCAATTAACAGACGCAGCCAACCCGGTTCAGGGCAGCGAACTCCCAACGTGGCACCTCCGTGCACGGGGTCCACTCCGCCACGGCGTCTCGCGACGATCGTCAATGCTCCGGGCCAATGACGTTCGATGAGATGTCTGCTGTTCGCGTCCAGTTCGACAAGCTCATCAGCTTGATGAACACCACTCACTAGCACGGGCATCGGCTCGCTATGGGGTCTTTGTTTCGCGCTGTATGAAGCTTTCACCGCCTCGGCATCAACATATCTCGCCAGTAACCCGGGGAGGGTGTCTGTAGGAGCGACCACTAGATTCCCACGGCGCAGGGCATCAGAGGCCGCAGACAAGTGTCGCGGCTCCACGTCATCAAGGGGTCGGCGCGCCATCACCGCTCTATCGTTCCCTGCCAAATCACTTTTGATGGTGATTTCTCTATACCCGCGAGCTACTAAAAGGTTGTGCAACTGGACTGCTTGATCTGATCCACATTCAAGGACCAGCCAGCCTCCCGGACAAAGCCACTGTCTGCTTCCACGCGCTATGTGCTCCAAGTTGGCAAAGCCGGCGTTACCTGCTATCAGCGCGTTCGATGGTTCCCAATTAGCGACCTCTGATGGCAGTTCATAGTGTGGCGAAACGTATGGAGGGTTGGAAACCAAAGCATCCAACGTGCCAAATAAATCGTCGGGTAAAGCGTCAAACCAATCGCCCTCGTGCAGTTGGACTCGCGTCGCGGATCGACCTAATCCTGCAAGATTCGATCTTGCTAGCGCCAACGCTTCCCTTGATACATCCGAAGCATGGATCTCTGCATTTGGAACTTCATACGCTATCGACAATGCAATCGCACCGCTTCCGGTGCCCATGTCTGAAACTATTAGCTTCTGCCCATTATTTCGGCTCGACGAATGCAGCAGATCTACAACAAATCCGGCGACAACTTCAGTTTCCGGTCTGGGAATAAGGGCTCGAGAGTCCACGGCGAGGTCCAAGTATCGAAATGACCAATGGCCTAAGACGTACTGCAGCGGCTCTCCTCCCGCACGCCGGACCGTCATAGCATCCGCTCGAATGACTGCACCCTTGGTCACAAGCTGTTCTTGTTCGACGTTGAACAAATGGGGCTCTATTCCTGTTGCTTCCTCAACAATTCGACGCGCACTAATTTCAGCGTCGCTTACGTCTGAATGAAGCAACTTGTCGAGAACCTCGTTGTGTAGCTGCGAGAACGTCAACACCTCGCCCGATTCCATCTCAGGCTTCGCCATTTCCGGCCTCGAGTTGTTGCTCTCGCTCGTGGATCATCAACGGCTCGACAACACCGTCTAGATCGCCGGCCAGAACACGTTCCAGTTTGTAAAGAGTCACGCCAATCCGGTGATCAGTCACTCGATTTTCTTTGAAGTTGTAGGTGCGAATCTTCTCTGCACGTCCACCACCCTTAACTTGGTCCCTTTTTTGGGCTGCCTGGCTTGATGCTTGTTCCTCTTGATGGAGTTTCAGCAGTCGGGCTCGCAGAACACGCAGCGCTTTCGCCTTGTTCTGTAATTGACTTTTTTCGTCCTGCATCGAAACCACTAGACCGGTAGGAAGGTGCGTTACTCGCACCGCGGAATCGGTGGTGTTGACTGATTGGCCACCCGGTCCAGATGACCGATAGGTATCTACCTCAAGATCATTTGGGTCGATTTGGACTTCCACTTCGTCGGCTTCGGGCAAGACGGTGACAGTGGCGGAGGAGGTATGAACGCGTCCTTGCGATTCCGTTACCGGCACTCGCTGAACTCGATGCGGCCCACCTTCATGTTTGAGGTGACGCCAAACGCCATCGCCCTTAACTAGAAAGGCTATGTCGGTATAACCCCCCATATCACTGAGGTGACTGCCCAACACCTCTATACCCCACGCCTTAGTGTTGATATAGGCGCGGTACATTTCGAAAAGATCGCGTGCCCAAAGGTTCGCTTCTTCTCCCCCTTCGGCACCTCTAATTTCAACAATCACATTTCGACCGTCGTTTGGGTCACGAGGCAGCAGTAGCATTCGGAATTGTTCTGCTAAGACCGCTGCATTGGAAGTCGCGACGGACTCCATTTGTCGTATTTCGCTTAACTCGTCTCCATCGCTGGACTCCGCCATTTCCCGAGCAGCGGCCGCATCTTCGAGCGCGCTTCGCCATTCAGACCCGACTTCCACCATTTCTGAAAGTTGAGAATAACGACGACTTACTTCAACAAACCGATCACGATCTGATGTGACTTGGGGATCGCCGAGTTGGGACTCAACATGAACCAACTCTTCCTCTAGTCCCTGCAGACGATCCAGCACCTTGTCAGGCTACCGATCATCAGCTGGTCCATTCGCGCCAACCATCGTCGATGGGGGCAACTACCGCCGGATCGACTAATTGATCCGATAATTCGTAGAGGATTGAATGAGCGTCGCGTTGAGGAACGACGACCATCAGTGTGGCTTGAGGATCAAGAAGAAGTCGTGCATCGGCTGCGAAGGGAATTAGGTCGAGGTCGATACCCACAGCACAGACCACCACAACATCGTCCCCTTGGGGTAAACGTCCTGTCGCCACCGCTGGGACAGCTTCTTTGAGATTCGTCCGTTGGATGGGTGGGGGGGCAGTAATCAGTGCAGATACTCCTATTCGCGCTGGTTGGGCAACAAGGTGGGATCGCAACCATCGTTCCGCCCCAAGCCGGTTCAGGGGGTGCGGCTCTGCGCCGGGCAGCCGATGTGATCGAACTACGTTAGCCACCTGTTCGATGGCTTCTACGGTTGGCATGTTGCCATGCAACATGGCGAATACTTCACGATCGTGGGCACCAACGCCAACTTCGATCCGGTCGCCGTGTTCGTCGGAAATAATTCGAGCTACCTCAAGTCCGGCGACCTCGCCGACAATAACTCCATGTTCAATGACGACTTCGAGGCCTGACTCTTCAAGGGTCGAAATAAGTTCAGGTACGTGAGGAGCGGTTTTTTCAATTGCTACGTCGGAGAGAACTGCCGGTGTTACAACACCATCGCTTATCTTCCAGATCGTTACAGAGCCAGAGAAAAGCTGGGCTCGTCTCGCGAGCACATCACTCGAACCTGACGCGAAAATGTGCACCTCGTTTGCGGCTGACCGCGCCGCTGAAGCCAGCGCCCATCCTAAGGCACGTTCGGGGCGCTCTTCCGCGAGCGCCGCCACTCGACGGTCGCTGAGAGTAGCGATAGCACCATCGTCGTTTCCGACGATGTCTTCAATTGAAGCATCCAAATATTCGCCCGCAAGCGATCGGAGTTTCATCGCGTGCAGTTGGCGGCGGCGTTCAGGGTCTAGCGCCACAATGTGGACTATTGGTCGTCGCTGTCAGCGTTCTGATCTGAGCCTCGACGACGTCCGTAACGCCGCTCAAACCGTTCTACACGGCCAGCTGTATCGATGATTTTCATCTGCCCTGTGAAGAAAGGGTGACTCGCACTCGACAACTCAACGGTGACGAGCGGGTATTCATTGCCATCATCCCAAACGACCGTGTCGCTTGTCTCAACGGTTGAATTGGTAATGAAAGAGAAATCAGCACCAGCATCGCGAAACACGACTGGGCGGTAGTTCGGGTGGATGTCACTCTTCATGGTTCAACCATTCTGGCGGTTAGATCGACGAATCGCACACGCAAACGCACAATTAGCGCTATGCGCTCTATCAACTGGCAGGAGAACGACCAGGGACTGATAGCCCGCTAAGAATCTCCTCGTTTGAACTGGTTGCTGTGATGCGTTCAAGTACCCAGTCAAGCGCAGATCCGTGTTGGTTCTCGTCAGCATCTTCGATCGCCACGAGGGTGTCTGCAAGTACTTGAGCCTGGTGCGCTCGTTCTTCGCCGTTAAGGCGGTGAACTTCTCGCGTACATGAGGCGACGACATCGATGGCTGGGTACACCCTCCGATCGGCAGCGCGACGATCGAGACGAATCACGGAATTAGCCGTGCCCTGTAGGGATTCAAGAATCATTTCGTCCAACAACCAACCGGTTTCAACGGCCGCAGTCGCGATGACGGTCAATGAGCCCCCTTCTTCTAGGGCTCGAGCAGCGCCGAAGAAACGTTTGGGTGGATATAGGGCGGCGGCATCCACCCCATTGACCAACACTCTGCCGTTGCCGGGCGCAGCCAGGTTGTAGGCCCTAGCTAGTCGACTCAGGCCATCCAGCAAGATGACAACGTCCAGACCGCCTTCGACCATTCGCTTGGCGCGCTCTAACGTTAGTTCGGCTACCTGTATGTGTTCCTCGGCAGGTCGGTCGAAGGTGGACGCCAAAACCTCTGCCTCAACCACCGCGGCTATGTCCGTGACTTCTTCGGGCCGTTCGTCGACGAGTAGAACTATCAGGTGCAGGTCAGGGTGGTTCGTCTCTATCGCGACTGCCAGTTCTCGAATGATGGAAGTCTTTCCGCATTCGGGCGGCGAGACCACTAAAGCACGCTGGCCTTTGCCGATCGGGGCGATCAGGTCAACTGCGCGGGCCGTAGTGTTTTCGGTTCCGTTGCCTTCAAGTGTCAAGGGTTCTCGCGGATGCACGGCCGTGAGGTCTTCGAAAAGGGGTCGTTCAAGGGTCTCGTCGGGTTCTGCGCCGTTAATTTCGTCGATTCGAAGTAACGCTGGGTTCTTTTCATTGCGGGCGGCTGGCCGACTAGCTCCTTTAACGATGTCTCCTTTGCGCAGACCGTGAGACCGAACCTGTTTGGCAGCGACATAGACATCGTCGTTGGATGGTAGGGCGCCTCGGGTACGGAGAAACCCGTAGCCTTCATCTCTCAGATCCAATATTCCTTCGCATTCGACTGGTTCGCCCTGCCAATTGTCGTCGCGGTCTCGGCCTCGCCGTCTACGTCGGCGGTTGCCGGGTTCGGCTACGCCGGGTTCCGCTGTACCGGGTTCCGCTTCGTCTCGATCCGGCTTCGTTCTCTCTTCATCTTTTGGCGACTCTTCGTCATCCTCGTCGACAGAAGCAGCGGCTGGAGGTGTTTGTTCAGAAGAATTGGAATTAGAGGAGTCTGCACCATTTTGTTCGACCGTCCGACGAACCCTGCGCACCGTTGATGGTTGATCGCTGTTGGTTGCTTGTCCGCTCGTGGGGCCCTCCAAGATGTCGTCAATGATGGTGGCCTTTCTAGCTCTGGGGGCAATATCTAGGCCCAAAGCAGCGGCCATTGCCACCAGATCATCACGGGACTTCGACTCGAGAAGTGCTCGGTCTGGCTGATCGGACATGTCATCCTCATGGTGTCGGCACACACGAATTGCGCCGGGAGTGGGTTTGGGGCCGCCCGGGCGGATCAAATCAGCAGGCGCCGACCTGAACCGGTTGCCGGATTCGCGAAACACACGGGCAACGGGACGGTGATATCAGGCTACTCAGCGAGCACTGCCAGTTACAACGTCGATCCAATTCTCATGCGTTTGTGGCAGACGACACGAATTCCATAATTGCGTTGAGTTCGTTGGGTAGATCGGTGCAACTTTCTGTACGGCCGTATAGGTCTTTTATTTCTTCGGGTTGAGCGGGGGCTACGCCAGTTGCGTCTTGCACCACATCACCAAACTTCGCTGGATGCGCCGTTGACATAATTGCAATCGGGCTACTACCAGCTTCTAAACGTCGCGCAACGCTGACAGCGACAGCAGTATGTGGATCTATGAATTGTCCGGTGGCTGAGTGAACATCAGCGATCGTCTCCTCGACCTCAAGTTCCGATGCTCGGTCTGCGTCGAAGATATTACGTAGACGAGTAATCAGAGCCTCGCTGAGTGGTAGTTGCCCATTTGCGCGAAAGTCTTGCATTGCGGTACGCAACCATGCGGCTTCGCGATCGCTTAGGTCGAAAAGCAAACGCTCAAAGTTACTAGAAACCTGTATGTCCATGGCTGGACTCGTCGAGGGAATAACTTGTTCCATCTCCATGAGCCCAGATAGGTGGGTTCGGGTCAGAATGTCGTTGTGATTGCTAGCAATAATCAGCCGGTCGACCGGTAATCCCATTTGCGCGGCGATGTAGCCGGCCAAGATGTTGCCGAAGTTGCCTGTCGGCACACAGAAAGAGGTTTGGCGCTCTCCGCCACCCAGTTGAGTGCCGGTGGTGAAGTAATAAACCGTTTGAGCTGCGACCCGAGCCCAGTTGATGCTGTTGACCGCGGCTAGTCGGCGCTGTTGCCGGAACGAACTGTCAGCAAACATCGCTTTCACGAGGTCCTGACAGTCATCGAAGGTCCCATCGATTGAAACGTTGTGAATGTTTGAACTAGCGACGGTGGTCATCTGTCGTCGTTGCACTTCAGAGATGCGTCCACGGGGGTGAAGCATGACCAATTCGATGCCTTCGCGGTCTCGGCAGGCCTCGATGGCAGCGCTTCCGGTATCGCCAGAGGTTGCCCCAACAACCGTGACGGAAGTAGCGCGACGCTCCAGTTCGTGTTCGAAGAGTCGGCCTAACAACTGGAGTGCCACATCTTTAAAAGAAAACGTGGGACCCCAATGCAACTCGACGATGTGGTGGTCATTTACACCCTCGGAAGGCAATTCTGTGATGGGCACCACGTCTGGGTGACGAAAAGTCGCGTAGGCCTCTTCGACCATTCGCCCAAGGCTGTCTTCGTCAATTGAAGGTGCAACGAATGGAGCCAAAACACGCGTCGCAACTTCTGTGTAGGGCAAGTTGGCAAATGCTCGCAAATCCGCTTGACCTATTTCAGGCAACTCCGAGGGCATATAAAGCCCTCCATCTACTGCCAGCCCGGCAAGCAACACGTCGCCAAATTCAAGAATTGGTGCTTCACCGCGTGTGCTCTGATACTTCACTTTTTAAAGATCTCCCGCACCCGTTAGTCGCCTATGACTCGGATCAGTGCACCAATGTCTTTGACTTCACTGAGGTTGCGTAGGTCGCGAAGCGTGGCCTGAACATCGGCTTCGCGTGCCTGATGGGTGATGAAAATTAGGTGTGCGGTCGATCCTTGCCCTTGTTGCTCCATGGATCGGATCGACACGCCGTGGTTGCCGAACACGCTTGCTACCACTGCAAGGACTCCCGGCTTATCTTCCACGTCGAATTGCAGGTAGAAAGCGCTGGCGGTTTCATCGATGGGTCGAATCGAGAATTCCGACAAAACCCCCAAGTCGCTAGCCACACCTCGTTGAAGGTTGCGGGCCGCACAAATGACATCGCCCAATATCGCTGAGGCAGTAGGGCCACCTCCCGCTCCGCGGCCGTACAACATGAGATCTCCAACTTCCGAACCTTCTAAAAAGACTGCGTTGAAGCTTTCTCGGACGGAAGCGAGGGGGTGGTGTTCGGGAACCATTGTCGGATGAACTCGTACAGCTACTTCGCGACCGTCAAACTCAGCCACGGCAAGCAGTTTTATGACATGGCCCATGTGTGATGCTGCTGCGATATCTGCCGGTGAAATACGGCTGATGCCTTCTTGGTAAACGTCTCCGGCGACGACTTTGGCACCGAAAGCAATAGAAGCCAAGATTGCGGCCTTTGCCGCTGCGTCGCCGCCTTCAACGTCTGCTGTTGGGTCCGCTTCAGCGAACCCCAGTTGTTGTGCCTCGGCGAGAACATCGGCGTATTCGGCGCCTTCCTCGGTCATCTTGGTCAAAATGAAGTTGGTTGTTCCGTTGACAATTCCCATGACTCGGCTGATGCGTTCTCCGGCAAGAGATTCGCGCAGCACTCGTATGAGCGGAATGCCTCCAGCGACGGCTGCCTCGAAGAAAAGGTCGACACCTCCAGCTGATGCCGCCTCAAACAGCTCCTGGCCTACGTTGGCGACTAACTCTTTATTTGCGGTAACGACAGGTTTACCGGACTTCAAGGAATCAATTACTAACTGGCGTGCTGGTTCAATTCCCCCAATTGTTTCCACGACTAGGTCAATGTCGGGGGAATTAACCAACGATGCGGGGTCTCGGGTGAAGCTGTCGGAAGGCAGGTTTACATCTCGGTCTGCGGACAAATTGCGAACGGCAACTCTCGACACCTCGAGGCGGATGCCGGTCCGCGCGGCGATCCGATCAGCGTCGGTTTCAATTAGCCGGATAAGAGCACCGCCAACTGTTCCACAACCAAGGATCCCGAGACGTAGGACTGAGTGAGAGTGCGATTGCATACTTTCAACGGTAGCGGGCGGAGCGGCGGTTCTTTGTCTCGATTTCCGACTGAAAGCCCCGAGTTTCACTCAACGCGCAAGAGTTACTCAACGTCGAGGCTGATCAGGTCTTCAAGTGTCTCTCTTCGAACGACCGGTCGCGCTGAACCATTGGAAACAAACACGACCGCGGGCCGGGGTATTCGGTTGTAAGTACTCCCCATGGAGTATCCATACGCCCCGGTTACCGGGGTCGCAATGTGGTCGCCTACGCCCACCCCGTCCGGGAGGGAGGCTTCTCGAACTAATACATCCCCCGATTCGCAGTGTTTTCCGACGATACGAGCGACTGCTGGTCGAGGCTCAGTCACTCTGTCAGGAACGAAGGCGGTGTAACCACTGCCATAGAGCATTGGGCGGGGATTATCGCCGAAGCCGCCGTCCACCGCGACGTATGTTCTGATGCCAGGCAACTCTTTAATAGTGCCGACCGAATAAACCGTTATTGCTGCTTGGGCCGCAATCGAACGGCCGGGTTCAGCAGAGATACGCGCCTTTACGCCTAGGCGCTGGCAGGTGTCGCTAAGCAGCTCTCCCCACTGAGCGATCGATGGTGCTGATTCAGATTCCACGTATGCGACACCCAGGCCACCACCCACCGATAGCTCGGGCAACTCAAGTGGTTCAGAAAACTCAACCACTATTTCAAGTGCTCGGGCAAAACTTTCGACGGTAAACACTTGGCTTCCAATGTGGCTGTGAATTCCGACAAGATCGATCCCACGATTTGATCTGGCTTGGCTCACCGCGGCCGATGCAGCCCCTGATGCCAACCCAAACCCGAACTTGGAATCGTTCTGGCCTGTTGAAACAAATTCGTGGGTGTGAGCTTCGACTCCAGGCGTGACTCGTAAGAGAACGGACGCGATGACGCCGTCATGGGAATGGAGATCGCTGAGACGGTCAAGTTCGTCGTACGAATCCACCACAACCCGACTCACGCCGTGAGCTCGAGCTAAGGAAAGTTCATCGAGTGATTTGTTATTCCCGTGTAAAACAATGCGTTCCCCTGGAACCCCGGCTGCAATGGCGGTGTGGAGTTCTCCCTCGCTGGCGACATCGAGGTGTAATCCCTCTTCATGCACTAGTCGGGCCATAGCGAGGCAAAGAAAAGCTTTACACGCATACGCGGCGCCGTCTCCAAATGCTTCCAGGGTTTCTTGACAGCGCGACCGGAGGTGGTTTTCATCATAAATAAAGAGGGGTGTCCCAAACTCTGCGGCGAGGTCGTCTACAGCAAGCCCTCCGATGAGCAGCTCACCTCGTGAACCAATTTCGGCAGAGTCGGGTAAAAGATCAAAGGGGATCGGTCCGGCATTTGAGTTTGTCTGGGTCATCTGCCCCTCCTCACATTTCCTCGGGGGCGGTCAAGCCGAGCAGGTCCAGGCCTATCGAGAACCCGATTCGAGCTGATTCAACCAACCAAAGCCGTGCTTGTTGAAGGTCGGATTCCACATCGGATCGAAGGACTGGACAATCGTGATAAAAGCCGTGAAACACCGCTGCAAGTTCACGGATCCATGTGGAAATTTTGTGGGGTGCTCGGTCGCGCGCCGCTATCTCGATCGTGTCCGGCAGAGTGGATAAAGCCCGTAGTAGTTCAAGTTCTCGCTCGTGTGTTAGCAGCGTTGGATCGATCTCACTCAGCGGATTTCGGGTAACTCCTCGTTTTTCCGCTTCGCGCCCTACTGACGCGATCCGCGCATAGGCGTATTGAACGTAATAGACGGGATTCTCGTTGGCTTGGCTCGACAGTACGTCGATATCTATGGTCTGGCGGGTGTCGATCGACTGGAGGAGGTAGGCGAATCGGGCGACGTCAGGCCCTACAGCCTCAATAAGCTCTCGGACTTCAACCATGGTGCCAGTTCGTTTCGAGAGGTTGATCTCTTTGCCATCGCGAACCAAAGTCACATTTTGGCCAATGATCGCCTCATAGGATGACGCTTCGTGTCCGAGCATTTGCAGGGCAGCTGACATTCGAGGGACATACCCATGGTGATCAGCACCCAGAACATCGATAACGAGGTTACCTCGGTCGAATTTTTGCGTGTGATACGCGATGTCGGGCACGAAATACGTGGGTTCTCCGTCACTTTTGATTAGAACGCGGTCTTTTTCGTCACCAAAGGTCGATGTTCGAAGCCACGTGGCTCCTTCGTGATCGTCCACCCAACCGCCTTCTCTCAAAGCTTCGAGAGCGGTTTCCATAGCGCCAGAGTTCACCAAAGCTTTCTCGCTAGCCCAATGATCAAAAGCCACATTCATGGACGCGAGTGATTCCTGTACATCTGCAAGCGCTCGCTCGCATCCCCATGCGACGGGATCGACATTGTCAGGCATTTCCAAAGCCCATTCGACAACGTATTCCCCCGCATAGCCACCTTCGGGAAGCTCGGCGCCGTCTCTTCGCGCGAGAAGCGAGGCACCAAACAGCTCGGTTTGGAGGCCGCGATCATTTACGTAGTACTCGGTGAAGGTCTCATAGCCACAGCGCCGGAAGATACGTGCGAGGCTGTCGCCGTAGGCGCCCCAGCGACCGCCTCCGGCGTGTAGCGGTCCAGTTGGGTTTGCTGAAACAAACTCAAGGTTGATCGATTGCCCATTCCCAGTTTCTGATCGCGCATAGGCACTCTCTCCTCCAGACACCACGTCGGTTAGGACGTCATGCAACCACTGATTGGAGAGGTGGAAGTTCACGAACCCCGGACCAGCGACTTCGAGTGTTTGAATTTGCTCGGCCGGCATGGACTCCAGAACCTTCACCAGATCAACCGCCAGGTCGCGGGGCTTACGTCCAGCTTGTTTGGATATCACCAAAGCAACGTTGGAAGACCAGTCACCATGTTCTCGGTGAGCTGGCCGCTCCAGGTGAATCTCCGACGAGGCGACGACGATTCCGAGCTCGCTTAGAGCGTCAGCCAAGGCTGTCGCCAAGACTTCAGTGATCACCAGCTTCAGCTCCCTAAGGTCAGCGTTGGAATCCCGCAGCTTCGGCGCCATGGGAACACCACCCGACTGTACCGCTGAGACCAACCAAGCTTGAAGTGACTTATGCTTTGGGCCGATGCCGCGGTCTAGTTGTGGAGGGTTCTATTGAATGCGGTACATTCGCTAACCCGCCCTCGTAGCTCAGGGGATAGAGCATTGGCTTCCGGAGCCATGAGCGCAGGTTCGAATCCTGCCGAGGGCGCAAAACAACTGACAAAAGATTCAGTGCTCATGTAACGCCGTGATAAGAAGCACGATGATGGCCGTCACCGTGTCTCCATGGGGAGTGGCGGTCACGGCCGCCCTAGTCGCACTCACCCTCGTTGTTTCATGGCGCCTCAATCTCGGCTTACACAAGGTCGTTTTCCTGAGTTCAACTCGATCTGTAGTGCAGCTGCTGGCTACGGGGCTCCTCTTGGTCCCGGCGCTTAGACCAGATGCCCATCTGGGGTGGGCCTGGCTTTGGAGTGGGATGATGGTGATTTTTGCTACCGGGGTGGTGCGTAGAAGAACGAAGCCATTGGGAGAAAATCGCCCTTCGATTGTTCTATCCGCTGTCGCTGTGACTTGTCCTCTTGCCGCTGGCCTGACAGTGGTTTTTTGCTTTGGGGTACTTCCCCTAAAGCCATGGACTCTTGTACCTATGGCAGGGATCATTCTTGGAAATACTCTTCCAGCGACTGCGGCAGGCGCTATCCGGTTTGTTGAGTTGGTAACGGAGGAACGCGGGCAAATCGAAGCAATGCTTGCACTCGGTTTTAAGGCTAAAGATGCTGTACGTCCCCAAGTGGCTAAGGCAATCAAGACGGCGTTAACTCCCGAGATCGAACGAATGCGAATGATTGGACTCGTGCTGCTACCTGGCACGATGACGGGGATGCTATTGGCTGGAGCCGATCCAATTGATGCTGTGATGACCCAGATGGTGGTGACGTTTCTTGTTCTCGGCGGGATCACCGTAACGGTCGTCACCGTCGTGCTCGGCTGCTCTTTTTCTGCTGTTGGCGACGGTCAAATCTCGACGCAGCGACATGACTAGGGTACTTATGCCTTCCAACCCGTTAGTTCAGTTCGATCGATAACGATCACCGCGCCTTTAGGTCTGGTTTCGGCGTATTGGGTGTAGCGATCGGACAGCAAGTCCAGGGCGCGTTCATATTCGTTGCCGGCTTGATGAACTTTTGCGCGACCGCGGATCCGAACCCACCAAAGATGCGTCCAATCTTGGTCGTTGTAATGGTCGGCTAGGAGCGTCACCTCGGGGAATTGGCCGATGTTGTCCAACCGTTTCAATTCGGTGGTCGATTTCTTTTTGTGGTCAATCGCTGTCACGACCACTTGATCGTCAAAAGCGAAAGTGATGGGGACCAAGTCCACTCGGCCGTCTGCCCGGATAGTGGCCAATGTCGCTACGCGAGCATGGCTGAGCAACTCTAATAATTCAGTTTCGTTCATTAGTCCTCGGGGGTGTGCCTACCCCGTCGTAAACGACGACGGTGGTAACGCGATGGGTCACACTAGTCGGAGCTACTTCCTCACCCAACTGCATGGGCCAAGAAGCCCGTCAGCCACGTCAGAATTGATCACGCGGCGTAGTCTCTTGGTATGGCCGTGACGGAAAGCGACACAGAAGCACCCAAAAAAGAGCGTTGGGTATTCCAATGGAAAGAACTTCAGGAGGAAGTAATCACGTCGGGTCTCTGTACCGGTTGCGCGGGCTGCGTGATCAGCTGTCCACACGACGTAATTGGGTACGACCACGTCCAAGGCGGGTTTAAGCCGTTCCATATCGAGGATGAGTTAGGGCCTGACAACTGTGGTCATGGGGAAAAAGGTTGCACGAGTTGCACGAGGGCCTGTCCGCGCTTTCGAACGTGGGAGGACGAAGCCGATGAGTTTTTGTTTGATCGGACTCGCACACCCGACGAACCGTCGGGGGTGTACAAAGACATCATCCTCACTCGAGCATCCGAGGACTTCATCCACGAGGTCGGGCAAGACGGCGGGCTTGTGTCAGCGATCCTGATCTGGGCACTAGACAACGGGTACATAGATGCCGCTCTCACCTCATACGTGGGCGAAGGCGAAGGCTCTCAATGGACCGCCTCCCCGGGGGTCGCCTTTAATCGAGATGACGTCATTAGAGGCGCCGGCAGTCGTTACACCTATTCTGCGAACACCCTTGCATATAGCGAAGCGATTGATGCTGGGGCAAAGAAAATCGCGTTGGTTGGGATGAGTTGCCAGAGCTCAATTGTGCCGGTTGCCAAGTCCCGAAAAATTGGAAAAGTCGGTAACAGGTTTGCTCTCAACATAGGGCTCCTGTGTTCGAAGTCGTTTGATGAGGCAATCTTTGAAGAGTTGTTCGAGCAGAAATATGGGCTAGATCGTCACACGATAAAGAAAACAAACATTAAAGGTGTTTTTCAAATCTGGACGGACGATGGCGGCTACTACGAAATCAACCTCAAGGAATGCCACGCTTGGACACGAGAGGGGTGTAACTACTGCCCGGATTTTGCCGCAGAACATGCAGATATCTCGACTGGAGGCATTGGTAAGTACAGCGATTGGACATTGACAATCGTGCGAACTCCAATAGGTCGAGAAATCATCATGAAAATGCTTGAGGGCGGTTATTTGATTGGCAGACCCGGAGATGATGACCCAGCGGCTATCGACCTGATGCACAAGTTGAGTCAAAAGTCTCGAGCAAGATGGCCTGAATTTGCCTGGGACAAACCCGCCATGTTGCCCACTCCAACCCGTAAGTAGCTCCGTCGTAGCTATCTCGTCTTAATCAAAGACATGTGTTGATGAGATCCACCATGTTGGGGCGCAGGTCGGTTGCACTCAAGAACTCTGACAACCGCGCCTCGGGGATCACATCAGCGGCTCGAGATGCTGAGCAACGACACAGTCGGTCCAAACGATCTGAGCCGTAACTGCATGCAGACAGATAAAGCTCTTTTGTCGAAGGCGACCACTCGGGGGGTCGATCAGCACCACGACATTGGATTAACAAACCTGCTAGTTCAGGTGGAAATTCGTTGAACGCACTCATCCGATCTTCAAGCCCTTTTACGTCGGCGATATCGACGTCGTAAACCAATAGATCGGAGGCGCAATGACATGGCCCAACTAGACCTGAATTCGCGATGCATGAATCCAAGAAGGCAACCGTGGTCCCAATGTCGAGCAAATAGTCGCTGACAGGAAGCGCATCATCCACGGCCAGAGTGCCGGGGTTATCGAATGAAGTAGCTGTCTCGTCTTGACGACTGACTGAGGAGTCTTGTAGCGAACAAGCGCTAGCTAGCACAAGACCAAAGACGACGACTCGGCGAAGAAGGTCTCTGACCTTTGTGTAATTAGCCATAGTCGAAGATTAGGCGGGCCCTAGTTCGGCAAGTTCGCGCGCCGTTGAGAAAACTTGATCAAGCATCGCTTCGGTAAGCCGCCCCGTAAAGGTGTTCTGCTGGCTTGGATGAAATGAGCAAACGATATTCCCTGTGCGCTCACATCCGTGCTCTGACAAGGGCACCACGACTCCGTGGCCAAACTTGGGACGACGACGCACTCCAAGGATTGAACACGTGACTTGATAACCAAACTGTCCCAGCGCAACAAATACGCGGACCTTGCGAAGCAGGTCCAACTCACGTTCGATAAAGGGCCGGCAGTTGTCGCGTTCTTCAGTCGTCGGCTTGTTCGCCGGGGGGGCGCATCGTACAGCTGCGGTGACGTAGGCGTCTGTCAGTTGAAGTCCGTCTCCGACATGCCTGGCAAACGACTGACTGGCGAACCCTGTCCTGTGTAGAGAAGCGAAAAGAAAGTCTCCAGAACGATCGCCGGTAAAGACGCGCCCGGTTCGATTGGCCCCATGCGCAGCGGGCGCCAATCCAACGATCATGACTTTCGCTGCTGGGTCTCCAAACCCGGGTACGCCCAACCCCCAATAGTCTTCGTCGCGAAATGCCGCCCGCTTCTCCACAGCAACTTGTTCACGCCACTCGACTAAACGATCACATTGACGACAGTTTGCTATCTCAGCAGCCAGCGAAACCAAAGAGTCCACGCCGCCGAGTGTTGCAGACTATGAAGCGGAGTCCAGTGACTCCAACGACTACGGTCAATTCGTGGCTTCTTCTGAACGACCTACGCTGATGCTTCTCATCAGACACGGACAGACCCCAACAACTGGTGTCGAGTTGTATGGCAGGAAGCCAGGGGTCCACCTATCCGACGTGGGGGTAGATCAAGCGGAGAAGGTCGCGGAACGAATTTCTGAGATGAATCAACGTGCCATTGCCGCGATTTATTCGAGCCCTTTGGAGCGTACGAGAGAAACCGCTATGCCCATTTCCAAGAGAGTCGGGATTCCCATCAAAAGAAATCGTGGGCTAATTGAACTTGACGTTGGAGATTGGACTGGCCGAAAGCTAAGTCAATTGCGCAAGCTAAAGGCGTGGTCGACCGTGCAGAGATACCCCTCGGGATTCAGCTTCCCCAACGGAGAGTCTTTCGTTCAGATGCAAACCAGAATGTCGCAAACCGTAGATGGTTTGGTGGCAACGCATCCTGGGAAAACGGTGATCGCTGTCAGCCACGCGGATCCGATTCGAGCCTTGGTCGCTCACGCGATGGGAACCCACTTGGATCTTTTTCAACGCATAGTTGTGTCGCCATGCTCCGTTACCGCAATCCTTTACACGTCTAGTGGCCCAGTTGTATTAGCAGTGAACAACACCGGTGACCTGAAATCGCTAACGCCAGCCTGAAACCCCTCCCCAAATTTCTCAATAGGAACAATGACTGACAACTACGAAATTAAGAACCCCCAGAACTTCGTTGCCGGAACTGTTGGAGCGCCCGGGGCTCGCATCTTTTATCTTCAAGCGCACGACGAGAGTCTGGTTCTAACCCTCAAAGTTGAGAAAGATCAAGTTCAGTCGCTCGCAAGTCACCTAGCTGAAATGCTGGAAGACAACAACAACCCGGTAGCAGCAGTTTCCGCCACTGAAATGATTGAACCGCCCAACGCAGTATGGACGGTAGGAGCGTTAGCCATCGGCCCGGGTGAAGAGCCCGAACAGATCGTTGTCGTGGCCCAGGAGCTACCTGATCAGGAGGAAAGTGAACCCTCTCAAGCTCACATTCAGATCAGCTTGGGTCAGGCAAAAGCATTTGTGGATCACGCACTATTTTTGATGGAGTACGGCCGCGATTTTGGGCGACAAAATGGCCATAAACCCATCGGTGAATGACGACAGCGCTGAACCTGACGGTTCCAAGTCAACCAACTTCGTGGACCTTGAAACCGCGCGTAAGGTATTAACCGATGGCGACATAGAGCTACTCGCTCGTATGCCCTACAGCTCGAACGCCACCTTCCTCGTCCGTGTGGAGCGGGGTGATTTAGCAGTGAACGGAATCTACAAGCCTGTCAAGGGCGAACGGCCACTGTGGGATTTCCCGCCAGGGTTGCATCGAAGAGAAATCGCCGCTTACGAATTAAGTAACGAGTTGCGCTGGGACGTTGTACCTCCCACGGTGGAACGGATAGGCCCCCACGGAACTGGATCTATCCAGCTATTTATCGATGCCGACTTCACTCAGCATCATTTCACTCTCGTGAAAAACCCGCTACATCATCCTGACCTTCGAAAGCTCTGCGTTCTCGATTTGTTGGCTAACAACACTGATCGAAAATCGGGCCATTGTCTCCTTTCAGAATGGGGGCGCGTGTATGGAATCGATCACGGCCTCTGCTTCTCGAGCGACTTCAAGTTGCGGACGGTCATTTGGGACTTCGCCGACGAGCCAATTGGCGACCATTTACTTGAAGGCGTGCGACATGTTGCGAACGGAGCTTTGGAACAATTAGCGCCGTGGCTTGAAGAAGACGAAGTTGACGCACTTACGCAACGGGCAAAATGGTTGACCGAATCACAAGTCTTTCCTGCAGATGATGGCTATCGATGGCCTTGGCCGTTGATCTGATTCACGGCGAGCCAAGTGCCCGACAAAGCTTGTCGTTGGTTGCCTAAACCCAGGCAGTTGCCCTAACGCGCTTTCAAAGCTTCAATCAACGCCGGAATAACTTTGTGCACGTCGCCGACGATGCCAAGATCAGCAACCCCGAAAATAGGTGCTTCAGGGTCTTTATTGATTGCGATGATGTTTTTAGAACCCTTCATCCCAACAAGGTGCTGAGTCGCTCCTGAAATCCCGCATGCGACATACAGGTTGGGTTTTACGACCTTGCCAGTCTGACCAACTTGTTTGGCATATGGAACCCATCCGGCGTCGACGATCGCTCGAGACGCTCCCGACGCAGCTCCAAGCAAGCCCGCTAATTCATCGATCATTGTGTATGCCTCTGGTTGACCAAGACCACGACCGCCTGAAATCACCACCGCCGCCTCGTCCAGCTTCGGACCAGAACGTTCTTCTGCGTGACGGCCGGTCACGACAGCCGATCCGGCGACACCAGGGTCTATGGCCTCAACTCCCACCACTTCTGCTGCTCCGCCTCCAGTTGGTTCAGCTTCAAACGACTTCGGTCGAAAGAGCGCTAACGCTGGGCCATCGTTTCGAAAGGCAGTGAAAACATTCTGGGTGCCACCAAAAACTGGCTCCTCAACTACCAGGGCTCCGTCCTCAACTGAAGCGCCAACGTTATTTGTAATGACTGGCTGATCTATCCGGACAGCGAGACGAGCGGCTGTATCTCGCCCATCTGGGGTTTGTCCAAAGAAAATCGCATCGGGGTTACTTGCTTCGATATGGGCCTGAAGCGCTGCTGCAGCGTGAACTCCCATCAGCTTGCCGTCAAGAGGGCCGGTACTAAAAACCTTGGATGCTCCATGGGCACCGAGCTCTTCAGCCATCGCAGCCCCGTCGCCGGCCACGAAAGCTTCGACGTTGGATGCGAGGCTCCGGGCAGCAGCCATTAGCTCCAGAGTTAGACCACTGGGGCCGCCCTCATCGCCTTCGGCGAATATAAGGATGGTTTCAATCGACATGTTCAACCTCCTCAGATGACCTTGAGTTCACCGAGGAACTCAATAATCTTTTCGTGGGCGTCACCATCGTCTTCGATGATTTCACCAGCTTGCCGTTCTTCCGCATCGGTAACCTGGACGGTTTCTTGGCGAGCACCGTTTTTCCCTACGGAACTGGAGTCGATTCCCAAGGCACTGAGGTCAAGTTCCTCGACGGGTTTTTTCTTAGCTGCCATGATCCCCTTGAACGACGGGTAGCGAGGCTCTACAACACCAGCCGTAACGGACACCAACGCCGGGGTCGGACACTCGACGTCGTCGTATCCCGCTTCTGTTTGGCGTTGCACCTTTACGTTGCCGCCTTCAATTTGTATTTGCTTGGCGAAAGTTATTGACGGAATGTTGAGGGCCCCTGCAATCATCTCCGGGACTGTCCCGGTGTAACCGTCAGATGACTCAACTCCGGCGAGTACCAAATCTGGTGACATCCTCGATATCGCGGCAGCAAGTACTTTCGCCGTCCCGAGCGCATCAGTTCCGGCAAGAGCGGCGTCACTTACGAGAACGGCACCCTCGGCGCCCATCGCCAGCGCTGTCCGTAGCCCACCAACTGCGCCGTTGGGCGCCATTGAAACCAGCGAGACGTCGCCGCCGCCGGCAGACTCTACGAGTTGGAGCGCCATCTCCACCCCGTAGGAATCGGACTCATCTAGGATCAATTTGTCATCCCGTTTGAGGTAGTTAGTAGAGGGATCCAACTCACCGGGCAAAGCCGGATCTGGGATCTGTTTGACACAGACAACGACCTTCATGCGTGGATTCTGCCCCGAGGTTTGGACATATCCAAATGTTAACTATAAAAAATTTTATAACTGAGTTCGCTAACTACCACACGAGCGTTGTTAGTGGTGTTCGGTTCGACTATCAGCCTATAAATCGGCGACACTAGCCACGTGCAGATTTTGCTCCTCGTCAACGGATCGGCTTCGTCGGTCACGGCACGAACGAGAGTGCTAATTCAAACGGCCCTAGCTGAACATCACGACGTGCGATTAGCCATGACCAGCCGCCGGGGTCATGCTTCGCGATTAGCCAGAGGCGCGGCTGCGACTGGGACAGACATCGTTGCTGTACTGGGCGGAGACGGAACGCTCAATGAAGCAGCTAACGGCCTAGTAGGAACAGAATGCGCGTTAGCTGCCCTGCCCGGCGGTTCGACCAACGTCTTTGCTCGGACCATCGGACTGGCGGACGAGCCGCTGGAAGCTACGGATCAACTGGTTGCAGCAATTGAGGCAAATTCAATTGAATCTGTTGGTCTTGGTGAGGTCGACGGCCGTTATTTTCTTTTCCATTGCGGGAGCGGTTTCGATGCTGCGGTGGTCGAGCAGGTGGAGCGGAGATCCGCTTTGAAACGCTATGCAGGGCATCCTTTGTTCATTTGGGCGGGAATTGATACTTGGCTCCGTCACTATGACCGAACTAGGCCAAGGATGACGGTGCGACACGAGCAAGGCGGCGTTGATGACAGCTACTTCACCGTGGTGTTGAACACAGACCCATACACCTATTTGGGGAGTCGACCTCTGTCTCTAGCTCCGCAGGCCACTCTGGATCGCGGCCTGAGCGTCGTAGCTTTGCGAACGTTGTCGTTGAGTGCCATGACCGGCCTGTTGTCCGATCTCTTTAAGGGCAAATCGCCGCAGGACAACGATCTCGTTCACGTTGCCCACGACCTGACCGAGCTTGTCTTAACTGGATACGGCCCATTTCCTCATCAGCTAGATGGCGATTATTTAGGCCCTGTCAAGAGCCTCAAATTCAGTTGGTGCCCCCAAGCACTCAGGTTGGTGAAGCCTTTATAGCCCTGGGGTGAAGCTATTGAAAATCGCTTAATACTCCAAGCACTTCATCAGGTATGTCAGTAATGAGACCATCAATGCCGAGTGCAGCAAGTTCCAACGCGCGTTCAACATCGTTGACGGTCCAGGCATTTACGTCGATTCCAGCAGCGTGGGCTGTCCGCACGAGATGGTCGTCGATAATCGACTCGTGAGGATGAATCGCCGAATGGCCATTGACAACGGCGTGACGCATCACATCCAGCCAGGACCTTCGCCCAAAAAGAAGCCCTGTTGGCAACCCAGGGGAAAGTTCACGTATCTGATCAACAATCGCATGATTGAAAGATGAAACTATCCAACGGCTAATCGGCTCTGCTCGCGATCGCAAATATCGTTCCAATTCGCTGGCTAGGTTCGACAATTCGTTCACGTCGGGGCTGTCGAATTTTATTTCGATGTTGACACGAAGTCCGTTGCAAGCATCGAGAGCTGTACCCAAGTCGGGTATGTAACCCGGGAGATCTCTTCTGTGAGAACCCTCTATCAGCAGGTCTTCTGCATGCGAGTCGTGATGAACCACCAATTGTCCGTTTAGAGTTCTTCGCACATCGAGTTCAATGCCGTCTGCCCCAAGTTCAGCGGCCGCTAGGAACGCCTCAACACTATTTTCTCTTTGCTGTTGCGATGCTCCTCGATGGGCATATATCTGTGGTCGCGTCAAAGTTCGGTTCCCCCGACCTTTTCAGTTCTTTATGAGAGCCCGACTCTCCGCGAAAGAATCCCTTGCCGGAGCATCAGTCCAACCGTAACCTGTTGTATCGCTGTGACTGCGTCATGAGTACATCCGGCGAGACCTCTATGGGGTCTGCCAATCGGACGCTTTAGCAGTTTTTCACCGCAGACAGATGTAGCTTCAGCGGCGAGACAAATGCTCGCGAACCCCCTCGCGAGTAGCACCTGGAGGAAATATAGACGTGAGTGCACGAGGAGCCATGCTGCTGGAAAGCGGCATCTGGCGAACCACCGCTAAATGTCGCGAGATTGATCCGACTGTTTTTTTCCCCATTGGTTCGACAGGAAGCGCTTTACGCCAGATCGCAGCAGCCAAAGCGGTCTGTGTCGAATGTTGCGTCAAAGATCTTTGTCTCGAGTTTGCACTCGACACTAACCAGGACTCTGGGGTGTGGGGAGGGGCATCGGAGGACGAACGCAGACAAATCCGACGTCAGCGAAACAGTGTTCGCCGTCACGCGAGCTAAGTCGAGCTCATCCATCTAGTGGATCAACATTGGCAATGGGTCTTCTGTTTCTCGGTTTAATCGTCTGTCAGGGGAACTTCAATTAGGACTTCTGATCCCGCCGAGTCGCTTCGCCTTCGCATCACGATCTCGCCACCAAGTTCTGAAGTTGCCAAGGCTCGAACAATCGAAACTCCTAGGCCTCCTTGTGAACTGCTATCAAAATCGTCGGGCACTCCGACTCCGTTGTCACGAACCATCATCCTGATGTGTTCTGCGTCTCGAGACAACAAGATTTCTACTAGGCACACGCGGCCTTCCACGAGCAGCAGATCATCGGGGAAGGCATGGTCAACCGTGTTCTGGAGTAATTCGTTTAGTACTACAGCAAGCCGCGTCACCACATCAGACGGGACTAGGCCTGCGTCGCCATGTACTTCGAAACGGATAGGGCGCTCGGGCGAAGTGAAGCTGTCTTGGACAGTTCGCGCCAACATGTTCGCTACTTCTGCCAGGCTCACATCGTCGGATGACTCGCTCGCCAGCGTCTCATGCACCAACGCGATCGCTCGGATTCGACGGACCGACTCGTCAATCGCCGATTTGGCTTCGACTGATTCAAGACGCCGGCCTTGCACACGCAACAGCGACGAAATGGTCTGAAGATTGTTTTTAACTCGATGGTGGATCTCGCGGATCGTTGCATCTTTCGAAACCAAGAGTCGATCTCTTAAACGCAACTCGGTGATATCTCTGAGTAGCACGACCGCTCCCGTAGAGATCTCTCGATCGATAAGAGGCATGGCCAAGACTTGAACGGCAGTGTCGTTTCGTTCAACCTCAGCTGTAATCGGCCCAAAATTTTTCATAGCTTGACGAATGATCGGCTGTTCGATTCCCAAATCCCCGAGTCGACGACCGGCAACATTTCCGACGATTCCTATCCGGTGGAGCGTGCTGAGGGCATTCGGTGAGGCGTATTGAATTCGAGCCTCGCGATCTACCACCAAGAGGCCATCGCCAACTCTGGGCACCTCATCCATATCGACATCATGTCCAACGAAAGGAAACACACCTGATGCGATCATTTTGGCTAATTGGTGGAACGTCTGAAGGTAAGTGCGCTCAAGTTCCCCGGGATCTCGACGTTCAGCAAAGTCGGGAACTAGTTCGCGACTCAGGACGCCGACCACTACGCCGTCGTGGGTTATGGGAATGCACATAACCCGTGCTCGACGATTTGTAGGTTTGATCGGCACCTCGCCTTCTACGACTTCACCTAACGCGAATGCTCTTGCAACTAGCGGTCGATCAATGTCATCTACTCGCAGTCCTACATGGTCGTCTCGATAGAGAGTTTGACCCGTAGTGGGTCGAATCTGCCCGGCAATTGCGAACTCTGTTCCAACCTCATCGGTCGGGACAAACAACAGCAAATCGGAGAATGAAAGATCGGCCAAAATTCCCCACCAAGCGACAAGACGTTGAAGGTGCATTAGCTGTTGCGTCGATAGGTCTGTGCCTATGCGAGTCAATTCCGCCAATGTGGCCATAGGTCAGAAATTACAGCCGTTTCGAAGCTGTCAGCAACGGGGCACCCCGTAGGTGACGAATTCGGCTCCACATGTGAAGTGTCAGTCGGTGGCAAATCCGATACGGCGATCGCCTGCCGCACCGAATTCGATATAACCGAGTTGTGCTACTGATATGCCGACCTCTCGGCCGTCGCGATCAGGTACCCAAAGCATGTTGGCGCTTTCACTTAATGCAGACTCCAACCCCGATTTGAGCTTTTCGGCGTCGTCGTCGTCGATGTCAAGCGTGAGCTCGCGGGCCACATTCATGATGCCGATTCGGATCTCCACGGGTAATGCCTTTTCTTCTGCCTTGTTGAGTTGACGAGCGTCAACACAACCCAGGACATATCGTATGCCGCAGTTTGACATCTACCACTGCTGTTCAACCATTCAGGAGGAGCAGGAAAGTTGGGAGCAACCAACTTTGGTGCGAGCCCAGTCTGGGCGCAGCAAAGAGAATTGGTTTCGTTCTGGCTGTTCATCGTATGGGTGCCGCACGAGATCTAATAATTCTTCAACCATCGATCCGTCGCCTTCCTCGGCACGTTCGATTGCTAACTGCGCCATGTAGTTTCGAAGCACATACTTCGGATTCACCGCGTCCATCGACATCTGACGTTCAACGTCGTTCGCTCCTAATTCGCGATGTCGAGCTGCCCATTGTTGAGCAAAGTCAACGAACGCTGATAGTTGGTGGTGCGTAGCTGATTCTCGCTCATAGATCGATTCGAGGAGAGGCTTAGTTCGCTCTACGGGATCAAGGGAGGCCGAGCAGTCAACTCTGCCCAGTTGTCTCCAAAATTTCGTCATATCGGTCTCAACAACTTGCATCACCGACAATGCCTCGTCAGCCAAGCTCTGATCACGCGAGTCGTCCAGCGATGAGAAGCCGAGCTTCGAGGCCATCATTTGTGACCATTTAGTTTGAAATCGTTCCGCGTAGTGCTGAATGGCATCTTGGAGAGGCTCGACCTCCTCCACCAGGGGATAAAGGGAGTTAGCTAACTGAACAAGATTCCACTGCGCGATATTTGCTTGATGCCCGTATCGATATCGGCGGTGTTGGGCGTCGGTCGTATTGGGCGTCCAATTAGGGTCGTAGTCATCGAGCCAGCCATATGGGCCATAGTCAATGGTTAGACCTAGAATCGACATGTTGTCTGTATTCATGACGCCGTGAACGAAGCCGACGCGTAGCCATTCGACGACCATGTCTGCCGTTCGTTCCGCCACTTCCCTCAAAAGCGATACGTAGCGACGAGGGCTGGGATCTTCAATATGTGGGAACTCGGTTGCAATTACGAAATCGGCCAAACATTGAAGTGTTTCGCGATCGCCTCGGGAAGCAAATATCTCGAAGTTTCCGAATCGAATGAAAGACGGTGCCACCCGACAGACGATGGCGCCAAGTTCCGGTCGGGGATTACCGTCATAAAGCATGTCGCGAACTACTTCTTCACCCGTTGTGACCAAACTCAGAGCCCTAGTGGTGGGAACACCCAGGTGATGCATGGCCTCGCTACATAAGAACTCCCTGACCGATGACCGCAACACTGCTAAGCCGTCGGCTGTGCGGGAATATGGTGTCGGACCAGCTCCCTTTAACTGGAGCATCTGGTGTCGACCGTTAACATCGACGACCTCACCCAAGGCAATGGCCCTTCCGTCTCCCAATTGCCCGGCCCAGTTTCCGAACTGATGGCCGCCATAACACGCGGCGTGTGGATCCATTCCTGCAAGTATTCGGTTTCCTGCGAGAACCTCAACGAAACCCGGTCGCAGAATTTCCGCGGATTCGAGACCCAGCAATTCGAACATCTCAGCACTGTGGGCGACGAGCCTGGGTGCGGCAACAGCCGCTGGTTTCACTCGGCTGTAACAGGCCTGTTCGACTTGCCGACGCGCTGTCCCGACCTGGGAGTCAGCAGGGAGCGATTTCGTGAACTGATTGTCGAAACGTAGGTCGTCGATCATCACCATCGCTCTATTTTGGCTCAAACGAGCTTCAAACCTTCGTTGTATCTGCGCGTTGGCAAATATTCTTCCGTCAATAAGCGCGCCATTTCAGTGAAAACATTCGCCGCCTCACTGTCCGGGTCTGCCACGGTAATGGGACGGCCGGTGTCTCCTCCTTCGCGGAGTTCTTGCAATAACGGGATTTGGCCGAGCAGAGGAACACCCAGTTCTTCGGCAAGTGCCTCACCCCCGCCGGATCCGAAAATGTCGTAGCGCTTTCCGTCATCGCCTCGGAACCAACTCATGTTTTCGATCACTGCGCGCACGGAAAGGTTGACTTTCTCAGCCATATAGGCAGCACGTTGCGCAACTTTTTGGGCTGCCGGCTGTGGAGTAGTAACCACTATCAGCTCAGATTTTGGCAAAAACTGTGAGAGAGACAACGAGATATCGCCGGTACCAGGTGGAAGATCAACCAACAGGTAATCGGGGTCGTCCCAATGCACGTCAGTGAGAAATTGTTCTAAGGCCTTGTGGAGCATCGGTCCGCGCCAGATGACTGGTTGGTCCTCTCTAGCGAAGAACCCCATCGAAATGCAACGAACACCATTGGCTTCAACAGGCACCACCATCTGGTCAATCACCGTTGGGGGGCGCTCCACTCCAAGCATCCGGGGAATAGAAAAGCCCCAGACGTCTGCGTCCACTACCGCGCTCCGGAGCCCCCGTTGGGCAAGAGCAATGGCCAAGTTCGCCGTAACCGTGGATTTGCCAACTCCACCTTTCCCGCTCGCTATTAACAAAACACGTGTGCGATTCCCAGCTTCCGCGAATGGAATCGCTCTACCTTCGGCGTGTCCCTGGGCTTCTTGACTACCACCGCTGGCTGCGGGGTCACCAATGAGTTGTTCGCGCACTGCGGCTTGCTCGGCTTCATCCATCACCAAGAACTCGACTGATACTGCTTCCACCCCGTCTCGGGCTGTTATCGAAGTTTCGATGAGATGTATCAGCGTTTCGCGTGCTGGCCAATCTTCGGAGGGCAAAGCAACCACCGCGTGAACAGTGCCGCCGGCTAGGGACACCCCTCGGAGCATGCCCATCGTGTGTAAGTCGCGACGAAGTTCCGGGTCAACGACCTTGCCAACAATCTCAATTAGCTCATTGTCGGAGATAGTCATTACCTAATTCCTACCTGCAAAACAACAAATTCGGACTTGATGACTGGAGCATCAGTAGAATCTAGTGCCGTGGACGGTCATACACTCACCCCAGAAACTTTCTCTGCCACCGTTGAATCCATCACGGCATCATTCGGTGATCCGACCCGACGAGATATTTACCTCCGAGTTAGAGAATCCGCAGAAGGATTGACCGCGACCGAGGTCGCGAAGGCAGTGAATCTACATAACAACGTTGCTAGACATCATTTAGACAAACTGGCAACAGCAGGTCACGTCGTCGTGGACATACGCCCAGCGGCCGGAGCTGGGCGTCCATCTAAGCGTTATCGCGCGGCTAGTTCTGATATCACGCTCGAGTTCCCGGTACGGCACGACGATCTGCTTGGAACGTTGTTGGGTAGGGCTCTAGCGCTTCTTTCAGACCGTGAGGCTGAACAGCTCGCCGAAGAAGTAGGGCACGAATACGGGCTCCATTTAGCCGCAGCGATGGCACCCGGCGAAGCTCAACGTTCCCTGAAGTCTGCCGTCACGATGGTGGCACAGACCCTTACATCTCACGGTTTCGCAGCCCACAGCGAGGGCACTGTTGGAGAGCTCCGCATTGTGTCTGAGCATTGCCCCTTCGGTCAGGCCGCTATTGACCATCCGGTGCTTTGCGCTATCGATCGAGGGCTCGTCAGAGGAATGTTGGCATCGTTGCACGGGGAAACGACTCCGCATCTCGAGGGTTCACTTGCCATGGGTGATTCGGTGTGCACAACCTCTGTGTAGATCGATTCCTTAACGGCTCTTCGCGACGAGACCCAGATCCGATCTCATTTCTTCGACAGTTGCTTTCAACTGTGTGCGCATTTCTGGTGGTAGGTCGCGATCGAGCGCTGATTCATACATTTGGATAGCTAGATCTAGATCTCCTTCAAGTTCTCGCGCCACAAAACCGCGAAAGACATAAGGGTCGAAGCTGTCTGGTTGTTGCAACACGGCGCTATCGAGGTTCCGTATTCCTTCTTCTTGAAGGGCTTGATCATTAATACGGACGAGAATCCAGCCGCGTCGGGTGAGCGCGTCGACGTGTCGTGGTCTTTGTTTGAGAACTTGATCGAGTTGCCGAATTGCGGGCAACGGATCACCCGCTCGTTCATGCAGTTGAGCGGACAGAACCAAGGCACCTTCTAAAGCGGGTGCATCTCGAAGAATTTCTTCAACAGCTAAGCGAGCCCCTTCTAAATCTTCGGTGAAGAAAAGGCGCTGAGCGTTGGCTAAGCGACTCCTAGGAGATCGGTCGATTTCACCGGAAATGGTTTCGCCCGGCGCGCGCAATCCGGAAAATTGCGCCACTGCGAAACCCGAAAGAACACCGACGGAAAGTATGACCGCCAGCCACCGCCAAAACCTGCCCGAAATTGCCATGCCGACCTTACGGGGTTCTGTCTCGTCGAGAAATCGAACCACTGCAGCGACACGGCGGGTGTAATCATTTCGAAGAGTTTCATACTCTTGGTCAGTTAGTTCACCACTTACATGTTCTCGGTCAAGGTCGTCGAGAGATCTCAGCAGAAAATCGCGTTCCGCTTCTAATTTGGGGACGTGGAACAGTGGTTCCTTAGAGCTGCTCAATTTTTTTCCCGAAGCGTTTGCACTATTCGTATGTCTTCCTCCGACGGTTCGATTTCTCTTCCTGATCGCCACCTTCCGAAAGCAAGAATGAGAAGGCCTGCCGCCATAACACCGGCAAGTACGGGAAGAATCCAGACGAGCGCACCTACCCCCGAACGGGGAGGATTTGCGTTCACATCGCTGCCATATTGACGGGCCATCCACGCCCGAATTTCGTCGTCGCTTCGTCCCTCGGCAACAAGATCATCCACTTGTGCGCGGATAGCAGCAGCAACTGGAGCGTTCGACTCCAGTACGTTCTGACCGTCACACACCGGACACAACATGGTCGATTTGATTTCATAAGCGCGTTCTCCCTGGGTTGCAGGCCCATCGTCGGTTACGACTGACGCAACAAGCGCGCCGGCCACAATTATGAGAATGAGGAGCCAGCTAATTCGTTGGTAGCGCCTCATGACACCGCGTTTCTTTCTTGAAGGTCGACAACCACACGGTCAACTTCGTCAGCCGTGATCTGCCCCTGCCATTTGGCGACAACAACCCCTCCGGGGGCGACAAGGAAAGACTCGGGTGGACGCAGGACACCAAAGGCAACCGCCCACGCGGATTCATTGTCAATCAGAACCGGCCAGTTTCCTCCATGTTCGACGAAGAAGGCTCTGGCATCTTTCTCTGTGTCACCAAAGGGGACACTGATAACAACTCCGTCGAGTCGGTGACGTCGATTCCACTCCACTAACTCTGGGTGTTCTCGCACGCAAGGCACGCACCACGAAGCAAAAAAATTGATTAGCACCCACCCGGAGGTGACGTCATCCACATCGAATGATTGGCCATCGAAACGGACACCTTCAACTTGAGGCACAAGCTCGCCGATCAACGGGCTCTTCGATTGTGATCCATTTCCTCCGTCGCGAGTCGCGAGCAGCAACACGAAACTCAGGAGAACGAGCCCCGCAACCGCACTAAAAATACGCACGATTCGAAGACTCCAATGGGTCACAACGCCTTCTCACTCACAACGTCTTCGCGTCTAGAACCGCGAGCGTCTTTAAGTGGAATAACGGCGAGCAGGGTTCCAATACCAATCACGAGACCACCGACCCATATCCACCCAACCAGTGGTTCTATGAGGACCCGTATGACCACCAAATCGCTGCCTTCTTCGGGAATAGCAATGAGACTTAGATAAACGTCGTCAACGAAACTAGTGGCGACGGACGGAGTTGATATCGGTCTACCAAAGGTCGGGTACTGGGTGATAGCTGGTGAGTAACCCCCACGACCTTTAACGTCAATCAAAGCTCGCACCACTCGATTTGGGCCATCCATCGTGTCTGTCAATTCGACAAAAGTTATTTGATGACCCGCCACCGAGCCAGTGTCTCCGGGTCGAAGGTGGAACTCTCCTTCTTCGCTAAAAGCCGTGCTAGCGATAAATCCGAAGGCCAGGAGACTGACGCCCACATGAGCCACCATGCCGCCTCCAGATCGGCCGGTTAGTCCCCGCCAGCCGTTCCGCCGACAGGCGAGCACCAGGTGCCGAAGCGCAGCGCCAATTACGAAGCCCCCCAGACCTATACCTAGAACAGGGCCGAGTCCTTCGGCGCCCATAACCACCGCAACACCCATCACCGCAGCTCCACATGCAGCAGGTCCCAGAGCTCGTTGGGCAAGCACCTGTCTAGAGGTAGAACGCCACGTAAGCAGCGGGGCGAGACCCATTGACAATAGCAACGCCATTCCGATGGGTAAGAGCATCCGATCGAAATATGGTCGACCAACCGCTAACCGGTCGCCATTAATAGATTCAACAATCAGCGGAAAGACAGTGCCGAGCAGCACGACAAAAGCAAATAGGGCGAAAAGAAGGTTGTTTGCAAGAAAGGAGCCTTCGCGCGACAAAGGTGAGTCGATCGAGCCAGGCGAACGCAATTCATCTCCGCGCCAACCAATCAGGGCAACCGATACAACCAAAATGGCAGCAAAGAACCCCAGCAACAAAGGTCCCAGACTTGACGCGCTGAATTCATGTACCGATTCGATCACTCCGGACCGTGTCAAAAATGTGCCGAAAATCGTCAAGGCGAAAGTGGCCAGGAGAAGCGACAGATTCCATACCCGCAACATCCCTCTTCGTTCTTGAACTATTACCGAGTGAATAAAAGCGGTTCCGGTGAGCCATGGCAAAAAAGATGCGTTCTCCACGGGATCCCACGCCCAGTACCCGCCCCAGCCCAGAACCTCATATGACCACCATGCCCCGAGGAGGATTCCTACGCTAAGGCTTCCCCAAGCGATCAAGGTCCAGATACGGATTGACAGCAACCACCCTTCTCCAAGTCGGCCAGTGACTAACGCTGCTATCGCGAAGCTAAAGGGAACGGTGAAACCCACGTAACCGAAATACAGCATGACCGGGTGTATTGCCATGAGTGGGTGATTTCGTAGCAACGGATTGAGCCCGTCGCCGTCGACTGGGGGGCTCGATAGCGTGCCGAACGGATCTGCCGGACCTGCCAACAACCCGAAAAAGAAGACGCAGACAACGAGCATGGTCAACAGCGCCCAGGCAACTAGTCGATCGCTGATTTGACGACGGAAACTGAGGGAAACAGCTCCAACGTAGATGCAAAGAACGAACCCCCAAAGCAAGAGCGAACCCTCAAGGGCGCCCCACAAGGTGGCGAATTTGTAGAGAACAGGTGTCGATTCAGTTGAGTTCGAAGCGACGTAGGTGAGCGAAAAATTATTGGTGAGCAAAGCAATCTCCATCGCCACCACAGCAACGACACATCCGCTCACCATCACGGCAATCCAAAAGAGCGCGCGGCTGTGCCTGTCACTTCGATGAGACGCGAGCGCCAGGATTAGGCTCGTCAGTGCGCCTATCGCCCCAACTAAAGCAATACCGACGCCCAACGTACCTAGTAGCGCTGTCATGACTCCGCTGCCGGAACCTCGAAGGGGCAATCATTGAGAAAGCCCCTTGGGAGCTTCTCGCTGACGCGCTGCTCATTTACTGATGCGTACTCGTTGGTGTGTTTAACCAGCATTCGGTCACTCTGAAAGTAGTGGGTATCGATGCCAGCCACGGTTTGAGCTTGGCCAGAGATCCACTCGCCCTCCAGCACCACAGGAATCCATGGAGACGTAAACAACTCCGGCGGATCCGCAGTATGTCGCACGGAGGCGGCGACGCAATCGTGAATGATTTGGAAGGTGGTTACACCGCTCTCACTACGGACCGTCGATGGAATTACCCGCCCTTGTATGCGGAAACGACGATCACCTAGTTCTGGCCGTTGTTCAACTGCCTCATCTACATTTCGAAAGAACAGCGTTGCATTTCTGAGACCTTGCGCTGTGATGAAGGCGGCGGCGGCAACCAGCACCACCGTCGCGCCGAGAACCGCCCATCGCCGATTGCGGTGAACTTTTCGTCGGAGTTCTGCGGGGTTTTCAACTTCGTGCCTGGGGCTGAGGTCCATGGCTATGAATCCGCAGGCGTGCTGCTATCGCTTCCAGGATCGAGTTCTTCTCGCCCACCGATTCCTAGCTCTCGACCTACGGTTTTTCCGCGTCCCACGATCCAGAGAGCGTAGGTCACGACGACAATGAAACTAAGGCCCCACCCTGTAGCGACGGTTGTTACCTCACTCACATTCTCTCCCGACCGTCAGGCTTGTACATCGTCTTCTTTAAGACGCGAGGCTATAAGTGCTTCCAAAGCTTCCTCATCTCTCAACTCTTCCAACCGAATGACTCGGTAGCGATGGACAATCAACCAACTAGCAACGATGGTTACCGCCAAAGTTGAGTAAAGCAAAGTCCAATACATTTCGCCCGTAATCTCCGGTCGTCGACCAACGCTTAGGCTCGCTTTTTGGTGAAGCGTGCGCCACCAATCGACTGAGTAGTGGACAATCGGTACGTTGACAAAAGAAATCAGCGCCATTACAGCGGTCCTGCGCCCCCGAGTCATGGGGTCAGCTGGTAGTCGCCGAAGCGCAAGATATCCAAGGTAGGTGACAAAGAGCAGCACCGTGGTAGTGAGCCGGGCATCCCACTGCCAATAGGTCCCCCAGGTAACGCGTCCCCACAGCATCCCAGTAGCCAACGTGATTCCTGTAAATACGACGCCAACCTCAGCTGCGGAACCTGCCAGCCGGTCGTAGTGGCGGCCACCATCGTGCCTGCGGCGGCTTCGCATCAGAAATAAAGCACTCGAAAAGGACGTCAGGACGAAAGCCCCATAGGCAATCCATATTGAGGGCACATGCAGATAAAGCATGCGTACTGCTTGTCCTTGCACTACGTCTGCGGGAGACACAACGAGACCTAGTAGCACCATGAGCAAAACCGCGACCAGGGCTACCGCTCCCAGCACCCGAGTGGCAGGGGTTGCTGTCATGTGTTTGGTATCGGGCACCTGTGCCATCTTCAACCCTCCTCCAGCAAGAATCCAAAAGTTCCTAGGCCTATGGCGGTGTGCACCGCAGCGATTACGAACATCAGGCTGGTCCACGTCCAGCCTGCGTCAGCGCGCACTCCCAAGGCCGTCTCGAATGCTCGAGAACCTGCGAGCAGGACGGGGGCCAAGACGGGTACGAGAAGCAGCGGAAGCAGGGTAGCTCGGACACGAAGTCCGGCCGCCATTGCGCCCCAAAGAACTCCGCAAACCGAAAATGCCCATGTTCCACCCACGGCTGCTGCCAGCAGTAGAACCCAGTTTTCGATTCGAACGTTGTAAAGCAGAACTACTCCTGGGACAAGCACCAATTCAAGGAGCACAACTTGGAGAAAAACTCCGAGTGATTTACCGAGAAAAAGCGATGGAGTTCCAATCGCCGACATTCGAAAGGCATCGAAATTTCCATCTTCAGTTTCAACGTCAAAGGCCCTTTGAATTAGCAATGTTCCACCAAAGAGCACTGCTACCCAATAGAGGCCGCCCGCACCTAGTTCAAGGAGGCGGGCGTTCGCGTCAAACGCAAAAGCGAAAACAACAAGTATGAGCAACGCCAGGGGTGCGACATGGCCAAGGGTTACTTTGGACCGCCATTCGACTCGTAGGTCTTTTCGAGCTATCAGCAGGGCTTCACGCAGCACCGGAATCCTCCCAAAGACGGCCGCCCCGCAATGTAACTACTCGGGTGGCCACGGATTTAGAGAGATCTCGCTCGTGGCTAGCAAACACCACCGTTGCGCCGGATGAGGCTGCTTCGACCAAGATTTCGTCGAGAAGCCCCCGGCCTTCGTAATCTAGCGCCGCATGTGGTTCGTCGAGTAACCAAAGCTGGGGACGACCAACGAGCATCGAGGCAATCGCGACCCTTCTTCTTTGGCCCGCGGAGAGACGTTCAATTGGAACCGACCAGAGCCGATCAGAGAGTCCAACTCTTCGCAAAGCAGCGCCTGCATCACCTGCTTCAGCTCCAGTAGCCCTTGCCCGAAATTCCACATGCTCTTGTACCCAAAGATCTTTGTAGAGGTGATTGTCGTGGCCTAGCAGCCCGATATGGCGCCGCGGAGACCTCCGATCGTCTCGCATGTCGAATCCCAAGACATTGGCGTCTCCGTCGCTGATTGGGATTAGACCCGCGCAAACGCGCATGAAACTGGTCTTGCCGGCACCGTTCGATCCCCGTAAGTGAACGATTTCGCCTTTGGCTATTTCTATGTCAAGCCCGGCCAGCACAGGAAAGCCACCTGCTACGGCGACCACCTTGTGAAAGTTAACGACCGTGGACATCTCCCCCTGATGCTACGACGAGGCCGCCTAGAGGCCACCAAAGATATCCGTAACAGCTTCAGATCTGCCCCACACTGCGATCGTGACTCTTTACGACACGTCTATGACAGCTACTACGTCACCTTCGCTAATTCGATCCTCTTCGGCCACACGCATCTCAGAAACTGTTCCCGTGGCTGGCGCCACTACGGGGATCTCCATTTTCATTGATTCGAGAATCACCAGCTCGTCGCCTTCAGCGACCATTGCACCAACTTCGGCAACGACTTTCCAGACTGTGGCGGTCAATTCTGCTCGCACCTCCATAAGGCTGCTCCTTCCGTGGCATCCCAGTTCAGCGCGGGCCAAACTAGCTGGCTTATCAGCTTCGTGCCCAATGGGTGACTTAATCAAAGTGAAGCGACGTTTCGAAACTCGGCGGGGCCAGTACCATCGTCAACGATGTACTTGATCCCGCTGGCTTTACTTATCGGTGCCGCTGTCGGGCTTTTTGTCCGTGGCTCATTCGACTATTTGCTAGCTACCAGGGTCGTGTTCTGGCCAATTGCCGTCGTTGGTGTTGCCCTTCAGAGCCTTGTGGGTTCTGGCCTCGGGGTGCCCTATCCCACTTTGCTAACTGGGATTTCTATGGTTTTAATCGCGGTTACATGTGCGATGAACCTGCATCTCACCGGTGCATCGGTGGTCCTTCTCGGGACCGTACTTAATTTGCTGCCCTTGGTGTTCTACGGGTACATGCCTGTGACGGCGGAAGCCGTGGTTAAAGCCGGAATCACGGACTTCGCGTCAATCGATCTGGTGCGCCTGGGAGCTACCAGAGCATTCGAGACTGGCGGCGAAACCCTGATTTTCCTGGGAGCAATCGTACCCGTCCGGTGGATCAACGAAGTCTTTTCCTTCGGAGACCTGGTCATAGCATTTGGGTTAGCCAACCTCGGGTTTCGGCTCTTTTTTCCGCTTCGAGAAACAGCGACTTACTACGACGAAGCGTCGGATTATGACCAATACCGTGATCCAAACCAGCCTGACCCGTTCGACGACTACAAACCAAATGAACCGACATGGGCGGAACCCACAGCAAACGAGACAGGTTCGACTACTCAAACGATTCCACCACCTGACCCTAAAACTGCACTCGACACGCTTGAAGGGTCCGCATCGCTTAGTCCTCATGAAGAGGAAAAGTGACTGAAGGCGAAGCCCACGATCCCGTAATTCGTTCCCGCGAGCGCATACGGATGCTCGCTTGCACAGGCAGACGCTGCGGATATAGCTGTTTCTTGACGGCTCTCGCCGCATTTGTCATCAACTACTACTCGGGATCATCCTCATTTTGGATTTCTTTCACGGTGGCTCTACTCATAATTGGTTCACTAATTCTCGCTCCGTCGATCATTTTTGGTTACGCAGTGAACGCCGCCGAACGAGAAGAGCAAGGGCTTCCCCATGGCCACTAGCCGCAAGCGGATTGGTAGAGCACCCATCAATTCTGGAATCATTCAAGCGTTCGTAAATTGTTGGTAATTTCGGAGAACCAAAAGTATGTCAAACCGTCTTCCCGCCCCGGAGCGCAGAAAACAGTTGCTTGATGTAGCAATGACGGCCTTTGCTGCCACGGGCTATCACGGCACATCGATGAATGATGTAGCGCGCGCAGCGGGCGTAACTAAACCGGTTCTCTACCAACATTTCGCCTCCAAGAGAGACCTGTACGTTGAATTAGTTGATGATGTGGCTAATCGTTTAGCGAACAACGTCGTAGGTGCCGCCGACGCTGCTGATACAGCCGTCGAAAGAACCGTGAATGCCTTAAGCGCGTATTTTCGATTTGTTGAAGAAAACCAGCGTGAGTTTCAATTGTTGTTCGGGCGTGCAGCGTCAAGGGACGAAGACACCGTCAATGGTAGTCAAATGGTCGAAAGCAGAATGTCGGCGACTATCGCTGAGATACTCCGTCGATGGCTCGACGTCGCGGAGGTTGAGATTTACGCCAGAGCAATCGTCGCAATGTCTGAAGGTGTGTGCCGGCACTGGCTCACTCAAAATGACCGGCCCTCTGCTGAGGAATTAGCCAAGCAACTAGCCGGATTAATTTTGACCGGATTACAAGGTCTCATCGACGTCGCAGCCGAAACCAAAAATAAGTAGAAGTCAGTCGCGATACGCCCACTCCTGCCATCATCAAGAGATGGAACAAGGCGCCTTAGTCGGTATTCGAGTCATCGATTTAACTACAGTCCTCATGGGCCCAATGGCAACGCGAATGCTGGGTGATCATGGTGCCGACGTAATCCGCGTGGAAACCACCAGTGGAGATTCAACGAGGAATGGTCTTCCGAGTCGCCATCCCGGTATGTCCGGGTTTAGTTTGAATCTTCAGCGCAATAAGAGATCGCTAAGCGTTGACTTAAAACATGAAGCTGGACTGCAGGTCATCCTTGACTTGATCGCAACGGCAGACGTGCTCGTGACCAATATGCGCGCAAGCGCGCTGGAACGTCTCGGTCTAGACGAGGTTTCTATAAATGCGGTCAATCCGGCCTTGATCTATTGCAGAGCGAATGGCTTTTCGAGTGAGGGGCCTTACGGGACCAAAGCCGCTTATGACGACGCCATCCAAGCTGCTTCGGGGCTCGCTGGACTCTTTACCGCCACGAACGGTCGTCCTACCTACGTTCCTTCGGTGATTGCAGACAAAATCACTGGACTCCATGTCGTGCAAGCCGTCATGGCAGCACTCATACATCGTTATAGGACTGGCAGCGGCCAAAACATTGAAGTGCCAATGTTCGAAACCATGGTGAGTTTTAATTTGGTTGAGCATCTCCGGGGTGCTGCATTTGAGCCACCTGAAGGCCCCTTCGGATACGAACGACTCTTATCTCCAGCTCGTCGACCGTACTCAACATCTGACGGATTCATCTGTTTGTTGCCCTACACCGACGGCAACTTTCGGGATTTTTTCGACTTCATCGAACGTCCCAATTTGGCAGAAGACGAACGTTTCTCCACCCACAATGCACGCGTGGTTCACACCTCTGAGCTGTACAACCTGATTGCTGAAGTGGCGCAGACCAAAACAACCGACGTCTGGATTGAGTTTTGCGACCGGGTCTCCATTCCCGCGGCAAAAGTTATGGATTTATCCGAATTTGCGGATGACCCGCATCTAGCGGAAGTCAAGCTCGTCCAGATCGCGCATCATCCGACCGAGGGTGACTACAGATATGTGCGAGACCCGGTTATTTACTCTGAAAGCACAACAGAACTCCGTCTGCATGCGCCCCGACTTGGACAACACAGCGCTGAATTATTAAGAGAACTTGGATACGACAGTGAAACAATCTCGGCCTTGGTTACAGAGGGTGTAGTGACCGTAGCGTCGTAGCCGTTCCGAGTTAGCCGGCGCTTGGATCCACGAGGATTTTGACTGCATCGATACGTCGTTCTGCGAGATCATCAATGGTTGCGCCGAGAGCATCAAGGTCGACGACCTCGTTGTTGCGCAGCGGAGCAACCAAAAGGCGTCCATCAAGGATCATGTTTGCCGTAGCTTTCATTTCTTCCAAAGTAAAAACCATCGAAGCGTCAAGACTGATTTCTTTGCCGATCCAGCGGAGAGGGCTAATTCGCGCCTCCTGGCTTGTGACTCCCACAAGACATACAGAACCACCTCGTCGCACCATATCCACCGACTGTTGCAATGTTTGAGGAATCCCTGCACAGTCGAAGGCGATGTCCGCTCGAAGGCCTTGGGTCAACTCGTCCAAAGTGCTTCGCAGCTCTTCGCCGGGAGAAACCGCTATGTCGCTACCAGTCATTACCGCGAGTTTACGACGATGCTCATCTGGCTCAACGGCAACAACTACTCCTGCACCTGCGGCCTTTGCAACCTGAGCTGTCAGTAGCCCGATAGGGCCGCACCCCACCACACACACCACGTCCCCAACTCTGAGTCGACTCCGGCGAACCGCGTGGAACGCCACCGATGCGGGCTCGATCAGTGCTGCGTCGTCGGTGCTGATTCCCTCTGGGATGGGAATGACGCGCTCAGCTTTCAGCTGTAGAAACGGAGCGAATGCTCCCGAAGTTGGACCTGTAGGTCCTGAGTAGTCAGACCACGCGGTGCGACAATATTGACTGAGATCATTTCTGCATTCCATGCATCTACCGCAGCCGGGAGCGAGGGCGCCCGTTACTCGCTCTCCTTCGGTGACGTTGAGGACCTCGCTGCCCGCTGCAGCGACGACTCCCACCCATTCGTGGCCACATATGCCTGGCGCGTACTTCCATCCCTCCACATAGGCGTGGACATCACTGCCGCAGATCCCGCATCGCTCCACGGCTACCACCACATCATGCGCCTCGGGGGTGGGGTCTCCTTTTTCGATGAGTTCGAATTGGCCCTTGCCGGTGATCAACCCAACACGCATCTAACGCTCCCTCGCTTAGTAGGACGATGTAAAACTACTTCGTCCAGATTCTGGCATGAGTGGCGACTTTTTCTTTTGGTGCGTAGCAAGTCGAATCTTTGGGATCTCAGATGACTCCCCAAAAATGTTGAGGACCACCAATTTGGTGGTCCCCAACACTAAGACGCTTGACGCGCCCTATTTAATAACTCATTGGTTAGCTAGCGGCCACCGATACCTTTACCAAGCGCCGAAATCGCTGCATCCCTAATAGGAATGAAAGCGAGAATAGCGATAGCGGTCGCAGCATCGGCTCCGAACCTACCCATATTCAAGATTTCTGTGCTTCCTCCATACCCAAAAACACCGCCACCATCGTTGACGTTGCTAATAAGTACGAAGATATACGCCCAGATTAGGTTGAGGTTTGATCCAACTACTGGAATGGACTTCAACATTGAGTTCACGTTCACGGTGTCGAGAACGCTGTCGATGACTGCCATCACACCTTGAAGCAACATGCCCATGATGATTATGGTCAAAATTGTCGACATCATATTTGCCAGGACCCCCTTTGGTCTGCAGAACTGGCCGTGCACCAGACCAGCACTGAATTAGGGCCCGCTGGAGCACTAAGGACATGGTACTTAACGTATTGACACCCATCGCGCATATTGGGTTTTTACTTTTTAAAGCTTTCTTTTCTTGCTTTTTGCTAGTAGGGGCCCCGATTGAGTGATCAGCGACGACAATCAGCGAAGTAAAGGAACCCGTAGCGACGCGACTCGTCATCAAAGGAAGATCGACCCACCCTAATTCGGCAGTTACGGGGCCAGGCCTTTGCTCCGCAAACAAACTCCCTAGATCGACGGACGACGGTGCTCGCTTCGATCAGCGAGCTAGAGGAATGCACAGTTATTCGTTCTCCAACTAGCCAGACAGCGCGCCTTTCACCTGAAGAGGAGTCGCCCCACACAAATCACCGTGTTCCTTGGTGCGATTTCGAAACGCGGCTTCGCTAGGAAACGTTTTCAAGGGTCCACTCAACCTAAGATTTACATGTGGCAAGAATGAAGAAGCTTAAAAAGACGGCGAAAGCCAAGAGTTCCAAGATGTCAAAGCTGCCCGACAACGTCCGACTTGCGATCGAGGCTAAACAATCCCAAGATTCTGGTTGGGAAAGTGGGCGAGGTTCCGGTCAAAAGAACACGGGATTCTCAGGAGGCAGTGCAAAACGCACGGGAGGAAGAGACAGGTAGCCACCAGTCTCATTTGAAACGCGGAGAATCCAGCCCACTGCTGCACATGTCTGACCTTCCGCTGTGAACTGCGCGACGGTGACCAGCTATTCGATGCGCATGCCCGAAATGGCTCGACTAATCACAAGTTGCTGAATTTGTTCGGTGCCTTCGAAGATGTCGTAAATTTTGGCGTCGCGATGCCACCGCTCTACGGGGTAATCCCGCACATAGCCATATCCCCCGAGTATTTGGATAGCTCGCTCGGTGGCCCATACGGCAACGCGTCCTGCTTTGAGTTTGGCCATCGAGCCTTCGGCGTTCCGATATTTTTTGTGCTTTCCTAGCCAGGCTCCTCTCCAAACCAGGGCGCGAGCAGCGTCTATCTCCATCGCCATATCCGCCAACATGAACGCTATTGATTGATTCTGAATGATCGGGCGACCGAATTGGCGGCGTTCCTTCGCGTACTCGAGTGAGTATTCATATGCTGCACGGGCTATCCCAACCGCTTGGGCACCGACTGCTGGGCGGGTGGACTCAAAGGTCTGCATGGCGGCTTGCGCATTACCTGATTTTCCTTCTCGAACACGCGCGAGGCGTTCTTCAAGTTTGTCTTTACCACCCAGTACGCAGTTGCCAGGTATACGACACTCCGTGAGAACGACCTCCGCTGTATGACTAGCTCGAATGCCGTGCTTTTTGAACTTTTGGCCTTGGGAAAGTCCCGAGTTGCCGGGAGGAATTACGAAACTGGCGTGACCTCGGCTACCTAATTCGGGATCCACGACAGCTACCACGACATGAACGTCGGCAATTCCGCCGTTGGTAATCCAGGTTTTAGTCCCGTTAATTACCCACTCATCAGTGGATTCTTCATAGACCGCCCGTGTTCGTATTGCGGCAACGTCGGAACCAGCATCTGGTTCTGACGACGCAAAGGCCCCAAGCATCAGGTCTTCGGGGGTTCCATAACATTGGGGTACCCACTCCATCACCTGTTCAGGGGTGCCAGAAGCAGCAATTCCCGCAGCAGCTAGACCACTACCCATTATTGATAACCCAATTCCGGCGTCACCCCAAAAAAGTTCTTCAAGTGCGACAGGCATCGTTAAACCGGTCGGGTCATTCATCATGGCTTCAGCCATGAATTCCCAACTGTACAAACCAATCTCAGCAGCTTCTTTGATGATGGGCCAGGGCGTCTCTTCGCGTTCATCCCAGTCGGCTGCAGCGGGTCGCACCACTTCACTGGCGAAATCATGCACCCATTGCTGAATTTGCAGTTGGTCTTCGTTTAACTCTGGGTTGAAATCCATACCACTAAGTTACTCATGGGTAACTGTTGCGGCAATTGCATTGAGAATTCAAGGGAAAGAAGACCGACACCGGGAGGGCTATCCGACTGCTGACTGCAACTCTTCGACAGGGTCATGTATCACGAGCCGATCGCCACCTCGACGCCGCGCAACGTGCACTTCTCTGCCCGCAGCTTCAATTAAGTCATCTGGATCGCCGACACGAGTGGAACTAAAGGCAACGCCGACACGGGTGTCGATATCGACAGTTGCTCCCGAAACCGCCACCGGTCCATCCAAGCGTTTCAAAATTCGCTCTGCGACCACTGTCGCGTCCATCAACTCGTGCAAACCCTCTAACAAAACTGCGAACGCATCGGCGTCACTAGTCAAAACCTGGTCTTCGGCTCGCACGCAACCAGTGATCCGTCTACCAATAACTTCACGAAGGACCTCTGGCGCTACTCCCGAAGGGAAGTCACCTTCCACAGCTACATCAACATAAACGACAGCGAAACCATCGCCAGGGGAACGCCGACGCTCTCGTTGGCGTTCCGTCATTGAACTGTTTTTGAAAATAGTCGACGCGATTGACGAAAGATGTCGATGGTTCGCCGCAGCGAGCCCAACAACAAGAAGGACCCCTACCTGTTGTGCGAGGGCTCCGACTTCAAGGGTCAAATCTTGGTAGCGACTCGCCATCCACCACTCACCCACCACATACACGCCTGTGATGGCAACGAAGAAGCCACCCATTTGTTTAGCGTTGAGGCGCAGAACAGCCTGAATCATCGGGAACGCCAACATCACCCAAAGACTGCTCGCAGGATTCAATCCAACTAACCAAATCGCAGAAAACACAATCGCCGCGTCAAGTGATAACTCAATAAGTAGCCGATGCTGTGCAACTTCTTCGGTTACCCCTGGATCGCGGGTCGGATCAACAAAGTTAACGAAGAGTAAAATCCCGCCAAGAATGACACCAAGCGGAAGCGGGGGAAGACTAGCGCCGGGAATGGAATCAGCTGCCTGGGCCCAGAGCATTAAGACCAACAAGACGGCAAAAAATCCGCGAACTCTTCTTGTCGCTGCCGCTGCTCGTCGCATGTCAATAGTCGCGAGCCGAGGCGATTCGGTTGCCACGTCGTCGAGCACCTCTTCGGGTGCGTCGCCCAGATCTGGGAGGGAGGTGAGAATGCTGATGTGATGACAGAGTACGGAACTTAAGTCCGTTAGCGCGGTATTTCAGCAAGCTTTCTTTCCCTATCGACCTTCAGGGCTCGCGGAGTACCTAGGTACATAAAAGCGATGGGTCTTGGGAGGTCGGCAGCGGTCCAGATACCGTTCAGGTCATGGCGAAGGTTCCTGACAAACCCACCATCGAGGATCTTGAGTCCAAGTGGACTCAAGTCTGGGAATCTGAGGGTACGTATCGGTTCGATAGGACCAAGCGTCGCGATGAGATATTCAGCATCGATACGCCACCACCTACTGTCAGTGGATCACTACACGTAGGTCACGTTTTTAGTTACACACACACCGACACTATTGCTCGGTATCAGCGGATGGCCGGATCCGAAGTGTTCTACCCGATGGGATGGGACGACAACGGCCTACCTACAGAACGCCGAGTCCAGAACTACTTCGGTGTTCGATGCAACCCCACACTCGCGTACGTCAGTGACTTCGAAATTCCAAACGACGCCGGCGATGCAAAAGCCATCAAGAAGCGCGGAGACATCAACATATCGAGACGAAACTTCGTCGAGCTATGCCATGTGCTTACCGTCGAAGACGAAAAAGCATTTGAAGAACTGTGGAGACATCTGGGGCTGAGCGTGGACTGGTCCATGACTTACGCCACGATTGACGAACGCTGCCAGCGCGTCGCTCAGCGAGCTTTCCTCAGAAATCTCAAGCGCGGTGAGGCATACCAGAGTGAAGCTCCTTCCCTTTGGGACGTCACTTTTCAGACCGCTGTCGCCCAAGCAGAACTTGAGGATCGCGACCAACCAAGCGCCTATCACCAACTCCGGTTTCGCGGAACGTCAACCCAACCGGACGTCGTTGTCGACACAACCCGACCCGAGCTTCTCCCGGCCTGTGTCGCCCTAGTTGCCCACCCAGAAGATGAGCGTTATCTGCATCTCCTCGGAACTACAGCGACAACACCGATATTTGGTGTCGAAGTACCCATCCTTGGGCACAAATTAGCGGACCCTGAAAAAGGAACCGGCATCGCGATGGTGTGCACGTTCGGAGACACCACCGACGTGATCTGGTGGCGAGAATTGGAGCTTCCGGTTCGCGCGGTCATTGACAGAACCGGGCGAATCGTGAGTGACGCCCCGGAGGCCATCGTCTCAGGTGAGGGCAAAGCTGCATTTGCTCAGATGGCCGGGAAAACAGTTTTCTCAGCAAAGAAAGAAATAGTTGAGATGCTTCAACACTCCGGCGACATGATCGGCGAACCTCGGCCCATCACCCACGCTGTGAAATTCTTCGAGAAAGGCGACCGGCCACTTGAAATCGTGACGAGCCGCCAGTGGTACATCCGAAACGGAGGCCGAGATCAGGACCTCAATCAGTTACTCATCGCTCGAGGAAACGAGATGCGATGGCATCCGCCTTACATGCAAAGCAGGTACACAAATTGGATTGAGGGACTAAACGGCGACTGGCTCATAAGTCGTCAACGATTCTTTGGTGTGCCTATTCCCCTGTGGTACCGGCTTGATGACGACGGCAATATTTTGTGGGACCATCCTCTCGTCCCTGATGAAAGTGACCTCCCGGTAGATCCGTCATCCGACGTTCCGTCTGGTTTCCAAGAATTACACAGGGGGGCGGCCGGAGGCTTCATTGGGGAAGTCGACATCATGGATACCTGGGCTACGTCATCGTTAAGTCCTCAAATCGCGTGTGGGTGGGGTGAAGATGATGACCTGTTTTCTCGGACCTATCCAATGGACATGCGCCCGCAAGCCCACGACATCATCAGGACCTGGTTGTTTTCGACAGCGGTCCGTTCCCATCTTGAGGAAGATGTTGCTCCGTGGCGACACTGTGCCCTTTCGGGGTGGATTCTCGATCCTGATCGAAAAAAGATGTCGAAGTCAAAGGGAAACGTGGTTACACCGAAAGGTCTCCTCGATCAGTACGGGTCAGACGCTGTTCGATATTGGGCAGCGAATGGCCGCCCTGGTACAGACACCGCTTTCGACGAAGGGCAAATGAAGGTAGGTCGCAGACTGGCGATTAAAATCCTCAATGCATCAAAGTTCGTGCTCACTCTTACCGGTGACTCGAAACCTCATCTCGATCTTGTAACGGAGCCCCTAGATCAGGCGTTGTTAGGTCGGGTAGCTGCTCTTGTCGAAACCGCTACTGCAGCTTTCGAAGATTTCGATTATGCCCGCGCTCTGGAGCGCACAGAACAGTTTTTTTGGGGCTTTACCGACGACTACGTCGAACTCGTGAAGGCGAGGGCCTACGGCAGTCAGGGCGCGGCAGCAGCAGCGTCCGCTCATGCCTCTCTTGTCACGGCATTAGACACATTGCTCCATCTGTTCGCTCCGTTCCTCCCATTTGTTACCGCCGAGGTTTGGTCATGGGCCAACAGCGAATCGATTCACCGGTCGCAGTGGCCCGACCATCAAGCTTTAAGTTCTCAGCTCAACCCGGCCATCGAAACAACAGTTTTAGATGCAGCAGCCCAAACCCTTTCTGAAGTTCGTAAAAGCAAAACTGAGGCTAAACGCAGTCTGAGGGTGAGGGCGGAACGGGTCCTGGTGACAGCTACTCGCGAGCATCTTGACCTGGTCGAGCTAGTTAGAAGCGACCTAATGGAAGCCGGTCATATCTCGACCCTGGAATTGGTTGAACAAGACAATGCCAATGCTGAGGTTCAGGTAACCCTCGCGCCTGACGAATAGGTCCTATGGTCAATAGCAACGCCCATGACTCGTTTAACAGGCTCACCGCCATTTCGTTTTGCAACCGCTCTGTGCCTCACAGTTCTGCTTTGCAGCGGGCCCGCATCAATGGCCAACGCTGCCGATTGGCTCGAACCAGGCGTGTACCAGTCCGCAGATTCAAACGTCAGTGGCGAAGTTCATGCTTTCGGCGATGCTTCAGATTTCGGGAATCTCGCATCTGAAAGCGATTTCGATCTAGCAGCATTAACTTCCACGAGAACCGGCGACGGATATTGGATTGCCAGCAAAGATGGTCGGGTTTTTCATTTTGGCGATGCCATCCACCGCGGAGACTTGCGGTCAATTTCCCTTGACTCCCCAGTCGTGGATCTAGCAGTAACGAGTGACGGGAATGGTTACTGGCTTGTCACAAGCCGAGGAGTTGTTTACGCATTCGGAACCGCTCTCTGGCGAGGATCGCTAGGACACGTTTCGCTTCAAGCACCGGTCGTGGATCTCGAACCGTTTCCCTCTGGAACTGGTTATTGGCTGACCGCTGCCGACGGCGGAGTTTTCGCGTTCGGGGAAGCTCGGTACTTGGGTGGACTTGGGAATCGCAGCCTGTATCGGCCAATCATCGATTTGCTGTCAACAACAGACGGAAGCGGCTACTTGTTGATTAGCGCGGACGGATCTGTTCATACGTTTGGATCTGCTCGTTTTCGAGGTTCTCTCGCGAACAACGGCGTCTCTAGCAGTCGGATTGTCGCGGCTGAGCGAACTCCCGACGATCGTGGATATTGGTTGGTGAGTCAACGCGGCAAAGTTTTCACTTTTGGCTCGGCTGCTCATTTGGGTCAAATGAACGCGCACGAACTGGCGCCAGTCGCAGCTTTTGCAGTTCGCGGCGATGGGATGGGTTACTGGATGGCAACTTCGTCGCCTCCTCCCAGTCCTCCAGATTCCGGGTCGGGGCGACGTGCGATCTTTTCAAATCAACGTCACCGGGTTTGGCTGGTTGAGAGTGACGGTGAAGTGATTGGCAACTTTTTCGTCAGCGCTCGGGCAGATAGACCACAGCCTGGTATCTATGAGGTGTTCTCGAAATCTCGTCACACCATCGCAGGACACGACGATATCCGCATGGAATACATGGTGCGGTTTACGTGGGGGGTTGAACAGGCGATCGGTTTTCACAACATCCCTATTGATGGCTTCGGGGAAGCTATGCAGATGGAATCTCAGTTGGGGAGCTACCGATCGGAAGGGTGTATTCGTCTACGAGATGACCAAGCGGCACAGCTTTATGCCTGGACAAAAGTCGGCACTCAAGTCGTAGTCATTGATTGAGGTCGCCGCGCTCTACTCCCCATCGTCGCCTCCGCCACCTGATCGGGGACCGGTTTGGAACCCAGGACCGGTTTTCTTAACTACGGCTTTCTGATCAGCCTCGCTCCGAAGCCAAACGGTTCGTTGTGGGAACGGAATTTCGATGCCCGCCTCGTCGAATGCTTCCTTGAGGCGTTTTCTCAGTACACGAGCAGTACTCCATTGTTCTCCTGGTTCAGTTTTGACCGAAAGTCGGATCGTGATTCCGTCGGCACCAAAGTTTTGGATGCCGGAGACGACTGGTTCCTCCACGATGGTGGCTGCCTCCAGTTGCTCGTCCCACACACCGTCTGCAACGGTTTTCATTGTCTCCATCGCCAAGTCCAGATCAGTGTCATACGCCACGTCAATTTCCATGGGTATTTTTGACCAGCTCTGGGTCATGTTTCCAACACGACGGATTTCGCCATTAGGAATGTGCCACAGCGTCCCATATTTGTCGCGAAGCCTTGTCGTACGCAGTCCGAGCGATTCGACTTCGCCATCAGCTTCACCTACGTCGATCCAATCGCCGACCCCATATTGGTTTTCGATGAGCATAAATATTCCGCTCAGTAAATCTCGAACTAGAGATTGTGAGCCAAAGCCAATTCCTAGGCCCAAGATGCCTGCACCTGCAAGTAGAGGGCCGAGGTTGATGTCGAACTCCCCCAGAAGCATCATCAGAGTCACTGTTCCAACTGCTGCTGACGCAATGCTCTTGAAAAGCATCCCGAGGGTTTTTGCTCTTTGGCGCGCTCGGTCTGTTCGGTTACGGAGCGATGCCAATTTCCCGGAGAGCACCTCACGACGCAGCATGCTGCTTGAGGCTTCGGCAGCTCGAACGGCGTCTTTCTCCTCTGAGGACCTCTCGGACATGAGGCGATCAATTAACCCATCGATGGCCTTGTGGACGATGCGGCGTGTTAGCAACGCGAGCAGAACGATGACAAGCACCTTGACTGGACGATCAACTAGCCACGTCGCGATGCCGGCAACGTCTGAGTTGTCGGTCCATTCGAACACTTTTCGACACAGCCAGTCTGGATCTGTTCCGCACGCTTCATTCAGTGTTGCTGCGATGGAAGGAATGATTTGGGTCACGAGCACCAGCTTATGTGCACCCACCTGCGTCACCCGCGCGCTCACTAGGCTCACGTTTGTGACGGATACAGATGAAGCAGCTCTTTACGATGTATCGCAAGGTGTGGCGACCATCACTTTGAATCGGCCCGACAACAGAAACGCCCTTAGCGTCGAAATGGTTAATTCCATCGGCGACCACTTCGAAAACGCGCAAAACGATAAGGACGTCAGGGTCATCCTTTTCACCAACAACGGCAACACGTTCTGTGCGGGTGCAGATTTAAAGGCAAACCAACCAGGGGTGCCACAACCCACGGCTCGTCACAGTTTTGTTCGAATTCTCGATGACATCATGGAATCGCCCAAACCGGTTTTAGGTCGAATAGCTGGACACTGCACCGGAGGAGGGGTTGGTTTCGCGGCAGTGTTCGACATATCTATTGCCGCGGACGACATCGTCATGGGCTTCACTGAGGTTCGGATAGGAGTAGCCCCTGCCGTGATCTCGGTGGTGTGTCTACCAAAGCTGCGACGCGCCGACGCCAGTGAATTATTTCTTAACGGCGAACGAATCCCCGCCACTCGTGCAGCAGAAGTGGGGCTAATAAATCGCGCTGTGCCAAGGGAACAGTTGGACGCTCAGATAATGGAAACAGTCGAAAAGGTGGTACGGGGAGGGCCTAACGCCCTTGCAGCCTCCAAACAATTAGTTTCTAAGGTGCCCCAGATGACCCGAGAAGACGCCTGGGAATGGACTGCCGAGCTAAGTCAGTCACTTTTTCAAAGCACTGAGGCCCAAGAAGGCATCGGCGCGTTCCGGGAACGACGCGATGCGTCTTGGGTCCCAAAGGGAAGCTAGGTAACGACGCGGTCAGGTGGTTCATTGTTCAACAATTTGGACTTGACCGACGCGTGGGAGCGCCACCCACGTGTTGCCCGGCGGCAAGGTAATCGCCTCTCCAGCGCGGTCCGTGTAACGGGTGAGGGCAGTTGCCTCTCGGCGTTCCCAAAATCCCTCGATTAAATGTCCGTCATATAAAACCAACGCTGATCCTTCACCAACTAGAACTGCTTCAGGCGACCTTCCGTCGGCTGAGCTGCGCCTGTACGAAATAGTTTGAACGATCACTATTTCCGGGGCAACGACGACACCGGCCATATCAACATGAAGGGAACCGTTTTGGCTACGGATCCAGCCATTCCGATCTTGAGCCCATCGGTACGTGACGCTGGTAGCTCCATAGCGGACATCAACGCCTTTCACCGCAACAGCGGTAGCTGGCAAAGGTTCGTCGAAGTTTCGACGGACAAAAAGAGGGGACGGGCTTCCGCCTCCGCCTCGGTCGTCACCTACGAGTCGAAGTGATTTAGTGCTGGTTACAAGGTTGTGTGGGGACTGGCGTTCAGTGAGACGTCGGTATGAGTCGACATCGGCGTTGGAGCTCACGTCGACGTAGTCAACGTCGCGTAGTAGTTCAAGAACGGCTTCGTTCCCGCCCGAATTCGCAAATAGTGGGCGATTGAAATTACGGAGAAGGTCAAAATCACTCGTCCGGACCGATCGGACCGGTCCCACGATGTCGGCCCCTTGCGAGTGAAACACAGCAGCAAATCGGGTGAGGCCCCCCTCCACGATCTCTTCAAAAACCACGTCTGCTGAGTTGATCCCAAATTGAGGTCGAGCTCGATCATGGTTGTCGATTTTGACGACGAGAGCAGGCCAGTCCCCTACTTCTTCACCCTTGATACCAGTAAGTGGCCAGATATCACGCTGCACAGGGGGCAATGTTGCCGGAACACCGTCAGCAACCTGTTGTTCTAAGTCCTGAGAACTTGAGGGGGCTGTAACTGCTGCAGTTTCGTCTGGGGCATTTAGTTCTTGAGTCGTCGTCGATGTCGACGCGAGTCGCGCACTGGGAGGAGTGCCCGCACAACTCGTCGTGACTACAGCAATAGCTATACACAGCCCTGCGCGCCATCTGTTTCTCAACATTGAGCCGAGATTAGTCACCTATCAGTCGATGTTGATGCCGTGTACCGTTCAGTTGGTGACAGGACGGATACATATTCGACGCGACGGCCACATAGGGGTCATCGTGCTTGACCATTCAGAACGGCATAACGCGATCAGCACTGAGATGTGGCAAGGATTGCTCGATTCGGCTACCGAGTTGGCTAGCGATCAAGAAATCCGGGCAGTATTGATCAGGGGAGAAGGAGATAAAGCCTTCGCTGCGGGAGCAGATATCAGTGAGTTCGGAAATAAACGGACAGACAGTTCCACAAATCGCGATTACGACAACGTTTCGGATAGGGCTTACGTTGCTCTCGCTACTATGCCGAAACCACTAGTTGCGATGATTCATGGGTACTGCATAGGTGGGGGACTCGCCGTGGCACTCACCGCGGACCTTCGAATTGTCTCCGATGACGCTAAGTTCACGATTCCTGCAGCACGACTCGGACTCGGTTATCGCTCGGAAGGTTTAGGGCGACTTGTTCAGTTGATTGGTCCCTCTGCAACAAAAAGAATCATGTTTCTTGCGGATCGTTTCGGAGCTGACGAAGCCTTGAATATGGGGTTGGTCAATCGAGTAGTTGCAAAAGCTGATCTCGAAGAAGCAACCAGTGAATGGATGAATCTCATCTGCCAAAACGCGCCGCTGACAATCAGAGCCGCTAAAGCCGCCACCGATGAATGGGCGAAACCCGAGTCACTTCGCGATTTCGACGAGATTAATGACTTAGTCAACGCATGTTTCGACAGCGCGGACTATCGCGAAGGTGTCGAAGCGTTTATGTCAAAACGGACGCCGCGCTTTTCTGGCAGCTAACCGCGTCGGGCATCTCGCCGTCGTCGACGGGTCCTTTCATATTCCTCGATTTCCTCATCGAGTTCGGACAGTTCATGACACAAGTCCAGGTATGAAGCTAAACGATCAGGGTTCAAGTCACCTTCTGTGCGAGCGTCAGCTACCCCGCAGTCCGGTTCGTCGCGGTGGCTGCAATCAGCAAATTTGCATCGGGTCGCAAATCGAGCAATATCGGAGAACACTTCGTCTAGCCCCTCGCCGTCCCACAATTGAAGCTCTCTGAGGCCCGGCGTATCGATCAACGCCCCTCCCCCGGCTACAAGTAGTTCTCGCCGGACAGTGGTGTGGCGACCGGCCCCTTCGGCGTCGACGGACCCAGTAGCCAGAACCGAATCCCCCACCAAACTATTCACGAGAGTCGACTTACCAACGCCCGAAGCTCCTGTAAATGCAACCGTTGCGCCACCAGCTAGAAGGCCTTGCAGCGCACTCATGCCGTCACCAGTTTTTGCACTGACCATCAGAATCTCTTGTTCCACTCCTCGACGAATCAAGAGACCCCGGATTGCATCTCCGTCCCCAAGATCGGTTTTGTTGATCACTAGGACCGGAGAAGCGCCCCCACCGACAGCAGTGACTAGGTAACGCTCAACCAGATGCTCGTCTAGATCTTGGTCTGAGGAGGTGACGATGGCGAGTGTGTCAATGTTCGCGCCCACAACCTGTGGAAGAGGCGCTGCGCCAGTCGCCCGGCGCGTAATCATCGAGTGTCTTGCCAGGACTTCCACAATCGCAACTCGCCGATTGTCGATGGGATCGAGGGTGTGTACGACCCAATCTCCTACGGCTGGGTAGTCCGTGGGTTCATGAGCTCGTTCGCGAGCAGCGCCATCAAGCACAGCCTCCAGTGCTCCGTTGGGACCTAAGAGCTCATACGCCCCTCGATGTTCTACGACGACTCGGCTGACGGCGTGACCAGTTGGTAGCTGAAGATCCGTCTTGTTGTGTTTGTTCCATCCGAGCAGATCTAGGGAAACAGGGCCGTTATTCATCAGAAAGCCAAACTTCTGCCCAACGGCCTACTCCGGCCACCTGACCGAGAGTCCCTGTGCCGTCTGGAAGACCCCATGAGCCCAGACCCGCAGTCCCAGAATGACCAACCACAGCCGACTGAGAATATGACAGGTAGATCATCGGCATTTGTTCAACTAATGCCAACATCAATTGTTCGACCGCTGCTTGGCGAACTGTCTCAATTGGGCTCGAGTGCAACAGCTCCACCAATGAACTTAAAGATTCGTCATGCAGGTTGGCGACATTCAACGGCGAAGTTCGAACCGGTCCAAAGAATGGGGTAAACATCATCGCAGGGTCCGTTTCACCTCCAACACGCCAGCAGGTAGCGAGGAAGTCTCCGCTAAACCCCGGCCGGTCAGTAACCGAGCCTAAGACCCGCTGGATGAGGCCGTTGCGTGTAACCGTTTCCAGTTCGACGTCGACGAAACCGGTGGCTTCCCACTGTCGCTCTAACTCTCGGGTCATCGCAGATAGATGGATGTCATCGGTACATTGCAGGCTCACTAAAACCGTGGACCCCTCCGTCCGTCCGTCCGAGCGATCCGTATCTTCGACATACTCAGCCAGCAGCTCTTTCGCCTGAGTCAAATCGGTTTTAGGCCATCTTTTTGCCGCGAGTCCAGACCACCATCGGCTTTGCGGAGCAAACCATTGAGTCGCGGATTCACCGGCTCCAGCTCCCATCGATGATTCAACTAAGAGTTCTTGGCTCGTTGAAAGTTGGAGTGCTCGCCGCACCCGAACATCGTCGACAGGAGCTTTAAGCGTGTTGAATAGCACTACTCCTACGTTGTTTTCGTTCCGTGACACGACTACGAGTTGAAGATCTCGGGCTCGCTCGATGGCAAGTGCAGAGCGGGTATGAGCGAAATCAGCTTCGCGACTGCGAACCGCCTCAATCCGTTCGCTCTCGGCTGCGACTTGACGAAAAACCAGATGATCGAGATAGGGAAGGGATTCGCCGTCAGCATCTTTTCGCCAATAGTCACGATTTGCGCTAAGTAGTGCTGGTTCACCAACCGCCCAAGAATCAATGATGTAGGGGCCTGTACCGACTGGGCTATGGAGAAAGGCCGCTGGGTCTGCCATGGCGGACTCAACAGAAAACACTCGTCCAATTGGACCGGAAAGCACGACATCCAATCCCGGATTCGGTTCTGCTAAATCGATCATCAGGCTGTAGTCATCAAGAACTTTGATGGCATTTATTCGCGCGTCACGAAGTAAACCACTTGTTACGCGACCTCGTTTCAAGAATTCTTCGTAGCCTTCCTTGATCACATGAGCCGTCACCGGTTTCCCATCGGTAAACCTGAGGCCTTTTCGTATGGTGACAGTCCAGTTGAGCATGGTGGGGTTGGATTCGACACGTTCGGCCAACCAAGGCGACGTGGACCCATCAGGAAGAACAATGGTGAGTGTTTCCAGTACCTGATCGAGAACGTTGCGGCACGACCAAGCACACACATGATCCCAGGGTGTCCAACCGGTGATCGGGTCTGAATCTTCGGCTAGAAGCACGGTCGCTGACCCCCCACTCCGCGAACCGGTACCACTATCTAACCGATCTGCGCTCTCCTCATCTTTCTCATCGGACCCCGGAACCTTCAAGTTCTCGGTCGAAGGAGCCCATGTGGATTGCACCAACGATGGGTTCGGATCTCGAACGACCACGAGCCCGTCGGAACTGCATGCAGCCACGACAACTGCCGTGACTAACAGGGACCAAACGGCTTTAGACCGACTGCTCAATGTGTTGCTCGCCATTCTTCAGACCATTGGTCGGCGCCGAAATGCCAGTCATCAGTCCTGTACGTGGTCCCGGTGGCGCTGGCGACTAATCGATCGCTCACCGCTAATTCGACCCGGTGATGTCCAAATCGTCGGGTTCTGCTGATCTCGGTCACGGTTGCCGTCACAAGATCTCCGGGCTGCACCCCACGGTGATAGGAGATATCGATGTGTGTCGCAACAGCCTGACGGCCGTAGCCATTCGAGGCGAAGGACATCGCAACGTCACCGAGGCTGAAAAGGATCCCTCCATGGCCGCCGCCAAGAAAGTTGGTGTGAGCTAGCTGTATCGTCGCGCGCACAATCGCTGCACCCGGATGCCACTCTAGTAACTCTGCGCCGAGTTGTTCTAGGAGCGGGTCAGTTCGAAATAGCGCGTCAAGACGTTTGCGTTCTCCATCTGGGAGTCCATCGATCTGTGTTGGCACAGCGATCACGGTACTTGCCAAAAGGTCACCAAGAACAGGCACACACCCCGTCATTGAGGACAACAGCTCCTAATAGGACGCTGGTCTGTGACAACTGCGTGATCGCTCCGAGGCTGTCACCAGCAATTCCACCGACCGAGCGATGTGACCAAATCCACACCAGAACAGTCGCTGGAATGGCGAAAGCAAGCAGCAAAAACCCCACATACCCGGTTAACAGGACTGGAATGGTGCTTCCGGCGGCGATCCCAAAGAGACTTCGGAGACGACTAATTTCGCTCACATAATCTATTCCTAGGCCCTTCTTCGCGGCCTTTGCGCTGAGGGCAGCAGCACTCAGGGCAGCTGACCGGCCAATGGAATGAGCTGCTACTACTGATGTAAACGCGACCCAAGGGCTGAGTGTGGCGAGCGCTGCCATCTCAACTAGCAGAAGCAAAGCTAGAGCGCTAGTTCGGTAGGCACCTAGCCTCGAATCT